>Ga0209573_1000068_pt1 | contig 291117 bp, 248 predicted proteins | sample TNRBio252014_DNA_FD_185870 | JGI IMG/M metagenome (GOLD analysis project Ga0209573, IMG submission 185870) | Wastewater treatment Type I Accumulibacter community from EBPR Bioreactor in Madison, WI, USA - TNR Reactor_6/25/2014_ DNA (SPAdes)... | ecosystem: Engineered > Bioreactor > EBPR >... | reverse complement strand
GTTTTCAATAAGACCCTAACAACCTTAGGGCTCAAAACATCTCGCCTGTATTTTGTTGAGTAAACAATATGGTACAGTAGAACTGATACATTGTGACTCTTGTGGATTAAGGTGCTCGGGCTCACGCCCTAAAAGTCATTATTTTTTCTCGTACGCGGCAAGCCGCGGGGTATTTACCCTCCTTTTGAATAAATAAGAAAACACTTGATCTACATCAAGTGCTTTCTTATTTCATATCAATGCCCTCGGAGGGTAGCCGCCATAACTTTGTTTCATCAAACAAGGCAAATTATGGCTACTATAAAAACTATCGCAATTGTTGGGGCAACCGGAAATATGGGCTCAGCCATTGCAAAAAGCCTTTCTAAAAAAGGCAATTATCGTCTGCTGCTCATGTCAAACGAGCAGGACAAGCTGGTGGACTTAAAAACCCAATTAGAAAAATCAGTCACAAACACAGAAGTATTCGCCATCAACTGTGCACGAGAAGCATCATGGGAAGCAGATATTATCATTGTAGCTACTCCGTATGAAGCTGAAAAAGAAGTGGCCGAGAAAATACGCGAAGTAGCTACTGGGAAGATTGTAATCAGTATCTCCAATCCACTTAACCGTTCATATAATGCGTTGGTCACTTCACCTGATACCAGCGCAGCAGAGGAACTTCAGAAGCTTTTGCCAAATTCCAAAGTAGTAAAAACATTCAACACCACATTCGCAGCAGATTTTATTACACCAATTATCGATGGCAAGACTGCTGATGCCTTTATTGCCGGCAATAATGGCGATGCTGTAGAAACGGTTTCGGAGGTTGTAAAAACCGCTGGGTTCAACCCAATTATCGTAGGCGATTTAACAGTAAGCAGGACACTGGAGCGTATGCAATTGCTGCTGATTCAACTCACCATGAAGTACAATTACAATTGGTTAGCCGGTTGGAAAATACTTCATCACTAGAAACGCTTGATCTGGATCAAGATCTTTCTTATCCGGAGTCAAATGACGGGAAGACCTTCACACAATAACTTTGTATCAAAAAAAATAAAACCAAAAAAAACAACTATGGAAACGACAACAGTAAAAACCTCGACAAAAACAAAATGGACGTTAGACCCAACACATAGTGAATTGGTGTTCAAGGTTCGTCACATGATGATCACCAACGTAAAGGGTGAATTCAGAAAATTTGATGCAAGCATAGTATCGGATGGAGCAGATTTTACAAAATCCTCTATCGATGTAACCATTGATGCGGCTTCAATATTTACTAATGAAGACAAACGTGATGGTCACTTGAAGAGCGCAGATTTCTTTGATGTGGAGAACTTTCCAACGCTAACATTCAAAGGTACATCATTTAGAAAAGTGGGTGAAGATGAATACGAACTTACCGGTGAACTTACCATCAAGGGAGTAAGCAAGGAAGTTGAATTGAATGTAGAGTTTGGCGGCATCAACAAAGATCCTTGGGGCAATGAAAAAGCAGGTTTCTCACTGGAAGGAAAAATCAATCGCAAAGATTTTGGATTGAACTGGAACGCAGCCCTGGAAACAGGCGGTGTGTTAGTAAGTGAAGAAGTGAAAATCAGTGCAGAAGTGCAGTTTGTAAAGCAGGCTTAAGTAGCCTGCTCATTCGGAGTTAATTCGGAAAATTATAAAACATTAAAAACAATTGTCATGAGCTTAAAAGATAAATCCATCATCATAACCGGAGCCGCAATGGGCCTTGGTTTAGCAGCAGCAAAAGAATTAGCCAGCCAGGGTGCTAACCTTACCTTGGTTGATTTTAATGAGAAATCCCTTACGGATGCGGCAAAAGAACTCGTGAAAGAGTTTCCTTCTGTAAAAATTGTAACCGTAGTGGGTGATGCCGCGAAAGAAGAAGACGTAAAGAAATATGTAGATGAAGCCGTAAAAGCCTTTGGCAGAATTGACGGCCTTTATAACAACGCAGGCATTGAGGGCAAGCAAGCACCAATGACGGAATACGACATTAACGTTTTCAAAAAGGTAATTGACATCAACCTCATGGGTGTGTATTACGGGATGCGGTACGTGATACCTGTCATGCAAAAGCAGAAGTACGGTCGAATTGTAAACGTAGCTTCCGTAGGAGGCATACGTGGCGTTCAAAATCAGATAGCGTATGTTGCTACCAAGCATGCTGTAAGTGGAATGACAAAAAATGCCGCATTGGAGCATGGCCGCGATGGTATTACCACGAACGCCATTGCACCTGGCGCAATTTTGACTCCTATGGTAGCAGAAGCATTTAAGCAGGTTAATCCTTCTGACCCCAAAAAGGCAGAGTCTGATTATGCTCAACGCAATCCGACTAAGAGATTGGGTCTTCCTCATGAAGTAGCAAAGTTGGTTGCTTTCTTACTCAGCGAAGATGCTTCATATGTCAGCGGTCAAACCATTGCCGTTGATGGAGGCGAATCAAATATTTATGGTAACGCATAATTGTCTTACAAAAATTTAAAACACAGAAAAATGAAAACACTATTCAACAAATCGTTACAACTCGGCAATACCGATTTAGCATTACTCTTTATTCGCGTTAGCATTGCGCTATTAATGCTTACCCATGGCTTGCCAAAACTGGCGAAGTTCTTTTCAGATGAACCTATAGTATTTGCAAGTGTGTTTGGCATGAGTCAATCTTTTTCGCTGGCACTTACTGTTTTTGCCGAAGTATTTTGTTCCATTCTCATTCTTGTTGGATTAGGGACACGCTTCGCAAGCATTCCTTTAATTTTTACAATGGCCGTAGCTGTATTTTATATTCATAGTGCCGATCCCTTTTCAATCAAAGAAATGGCTGTTCTATATTTGCTTGGCTTCTCCTTCGTGTTAATAGCGGGTGGCGGTAAATATTCACTGGATTCTATTCTCGCAAAACGATCTATCAATCCGGCCAAATAAAATCATGTTTAAAGATTTACATTAGATGAATCGGAAACGATTTCTTCAAACACTGGCACTATTGCCATTAACAGGAGGCGCAATGAAACTGAACGAACTAAGTAAAATGACAGCCCCATTAAACAGCACGGATAAAATGCCGGTGTTGTTTCTTGGGCATGGCAGTCCGATGAATGCCATAGAGGAAAATGAATTCGTTGCCGGATTCAGAAACGTAGCGAAGGATATTCCCAGGCCACAAGCAATCTTATGTGTTTCGGCACATTGGGAAACCAGAGGAACCTATGTGACGGCTATGGAAAACCCAACTACCATTCATGATTTTGGAGGTTTTCCAAAAGCGCTGTTTGAAGTACAATATCCCGCACCGGGAAATCCGGACTTAGCAAAAGAAACCAAGTCGATTATTAAAAAAACCGAAGTTCATCTGGACGATAAATGGGGGCTGGACCATGGCGCATGGAGTGTCATTAAACACCTGTATCCGAATGCGGATGTACCAGTGATTCAATTGAGCCTCGATTATAATCAAACTCCTCAATACCACTACGAGCTGGCGAAAGAACTTGCCTCGCTACGTGAGAAAGGAGTTTTGATTATTGGCAGTGGCAACATGGTGCATAATTTGGGATTGGTTTCGTGGCAACATTTAGATAAAGTATATGCGCATGATTGGGCACTGGAGGCAAGTGATAAAATGAGAAACTTTATTACACCCAGTGGTTTGGCGTCCTGTAGATCCGTCTAAAGGAGTAACTTCGGGTAATGAGTACTAAACAATACTCATTTTTGGATTTTGACTATCTGTGTTAAAATGAAATAAAAAAAGCCTCAGAATTTTACGTCTGAGGCTTTGTTGTGATCCCGCTGGGAACGGAACCTTATTGCTAAAGTGCTGATAGTCAATTTCCTGTAACTATCTAATCCACTAGGTAACCGAGTTGGTCACCGGGGTGATTTGATACGATTTGTAAACGTTTAAAGAACGAATTCTTAGAATAAAGATAAGAATTTGAAATGAATGGATTGAAGAAAATGACCCAAAAGAATCTAAAATCTATTGAGTCATTCTCAACGCAAGGAGCTATAACAGCCCCTCATCTGCGAACGAATAGTAACCATCGGGGGTAACTATCAGGTGATCGAGTAACTGGATTTCCAGAACCTTCCCACCTTCCTTCATCTTCCGTGTCAAGTCAATATCTGCTTGACTTGCTGTCAAGTTTCCAGAGGGGTGGTTGTGAGCCAAGATGACCCCACATGCGCAAGCTTTAATTGCGGCTGCAAAAATTACTTTTGGATCAGCAACTGTTCCACTGATTCCTCCGGTGGAAACCTCAAGGATTCCCAAGACCTTTTGAGCTCTGTTTGTAAGCATTACTTTGAATTGCTCAACAAACTCAATTTTGTTTTCATCCCAATTTTCTTTCAGGATGTTGAACGCGTCCTTCGATGTACAAATCTTAGGGCGTAACGAGGGCTTCACATTTGACTTGTAGGTAAGCTGGATTTCCGCTACCTGGTACAGTCTCTTTTCATTTGTGTTTTCCATAATCGTTTGAATTAATTATGGTGCACCGGCAGGCTTAAGACGGAATTTGCGCAAGGAGGAACGGAATAAATGGGGGTTCCTGGAAGCGATAGCTGGAAGGGGGAAACCGTTTATGCCGTAGTTCCTTGCCAGCATATTCCGGCATAAGCCTAAATTAGTACCAATGATTAATGAGAGATATGGAGTTAATTCTTACAAGCATTATTGCGTTTACAACAACCAATATTGACGACATTTTTATTCTCACCGTATTTTACGGAAACAAGAACTTCAAGAGTCAGGAGATCATCATCGGTCAATATCTTGGTATCGTAACTTTAATTTCAATAAGTGTAACCGGGTCATTTATCGGCTTGATTATCGATTCTCAATACATCGGCCTTCTTGGATTCGCGCCAATCTATATTGGGATAAAAGCCTTGGTTAATTTAGAAAATAGCAAGGAAGAAGAGCCCGAGCTACAGGTTGCTTCACCCTATTCTAAAAATCGGATGCAAAACATTATGTCTGTCGCATCGGCAACAATTGCTAATGGAGCTGATAACATAAGCATCTATATTCCCTTGTTCGCAACGTTAGTTCTTTCGGGTAAGATGGTAATGATTGCCGTATTTCTTGGAATGACGTTGCTTTGGTGTCTTATTGCTAGATATCTTGGCAATCACCCCTTGCTGGAGAAGGCTTTCGAAAAATACAGTCACTTAATAACGCCCTTTGTCTTTATCCTACTTGGGTTTTATATACTGTATGACAGTAAAACCTTCCAACTACTTGATTTCTTATTTTGAGCACTAAATTATTCAAGCATAAATTTGGCTATGCGTGAACCCACCCGACCATTTTTTCCGACAAGCCGCCAATGAGCTTGTTGCGAAACTTTTGTCAAGGGTGACGATTCCATAAAAGATAAACGACCATCGGCACTTGCCATGCCCTTGACAAATTTTTCGCAACGGGCATACCTTTGGCTTGACGGTGAAATGGTCTGTAGCTACGCGATACATTTCATTATCAGGTTTTATTGGTGAGTGTTGGCGAGCTTGCGGGCTTGACTCATTCACTTTGCTGATCGCGTTTCAGTGTCAGTCTTGCAAAGCTCTTTTGGATTTTCCGATTCCATTGAAAAAATCAACTTGCCTATCGGGAATTCCAAAAGGGCTTTGCAGTTCAATTTACTGTAAGTTTCGACTGGAAATTTTAAGGAGCGGGTCTAAAGTGGTTGCTCCTTCATGGAGTCAATATTGTGCAGTCGCTTTAGACCGGCTCCGCTACAGCTAATTCTTCTGGATATAAAGTGTCACCAGAGTTGGGTCGATTTTTAAAGAGACTAAATGACCCATCATTGTCGCATCTGAAGTAATGAGGTGAATGTGAACATTGCTGTCATGGTGAGTGAATACTCCCTTGTGTTACTTTGAGTAAAATCCAATCATAACTATTTCAATGTCAGTCAAGGGAACATCAACCTGCCCGATAGTTCTTTTACATTTTAAATCAGACTGTGCTAACCCACTTTTAAGATTCTGGCATTAATTGCAACCACTACCGTACTTACACTCATAAGTACTGCACCAATCGCGGGACTTAACATGATACCGTAGTTGTACAGCACCCCCGCAGCAAGTGGCAGTGCAATAACATTATAACCAGTCGCCCAAACCAGATTTTGAATCATTTTCCTATAAGTTGCCTTTCCAAACAAAATAAGATTGACAACATCCTTCGGATTGCTGTACACCAAAACAATGCCTGCCGTCTCTGCAGCAATATCTGACCCTGAACCTACGGCAATTCCGATATTCGCCTGAGCAAGTGCAGGAGCATCGTTCACTCCATCGCCTGTCATGGCGACAAATTCGCCTTTAGCCTGAAGCTCTTTGATTTTCTCAAGCTTTTGGTGCGGAAGAACCTCGGCAATAAATCCATCCATGCCCAGGAGCTCGCTTACGCTTTTTGCCACTTCCTTATTATCCCCGGTGAGAAGAAGTGTTTTTATCCCGTTGGCGCGAAGTGTTGCAATTGCTTCGGGCGACTCCTTCCTTATTTCGTCAGCAAGAGCCACAAATCCAATTACTTTTTCGTCCAGCAAAACATATACTATTGTCTCGACTTGATTTGCTTCCGGGATTGAGACTTGGATATTGTTCTCTTTTAAATATCCGGGGCTTACAACCTTTACATGATTGTTTGCTATCGTGGCTTGAATGCCCTTGCCGGTTAATGCCTTAAAATCAGCTATTGATGGGATTGTCAATTTGAATTCATTAGCCTTGTCAACAATACCTGTGGCGATGGGATGCTCAGAATTCTGTTCAAGTGCCGCGGCCATTGAAAGCACGATTTCGCGACTGTACTGCATATCCAAAGATTCAAATCGCACTACACTGAATTCTCCCAGAGTTAGTGTGCCTGTTTTATCGAACACCAGCGTAGTTATTTTTCTTGAGTTTTCAAAAGCAGTTCGGTTCTTAATCAGTAGTCCGCTTTGCGCGGAAATAGCTGTCGACCTTGCAACGACTAAAGGTACGGCAAGACCAAGGGCATGCGGACAACAAATCACGATGACCGTTACCATTCGCTCCATCGCAAATGCTAAATCCTTTCCAGCGCTCAGCCAGATAATAAAAGTCAACGCTCCTGATGCTAGTGCAATGATGGTGAGCCAGCGTGCGGCTTGGTCTGCAAGTAGTTGCGTCTTCGACTGACTTTGCTGCGCATCCTGAACAAGCTTTATTACTTGAGCTAGATACGAGTCTTTGCTTCCGTGAGACACTTCAATTCTTAAAGACCCATTTCCATTAATCGAGCCTGCAATTACCTTTTCACCTTTTGATTTCTCAACAGGCTTCGATTCGCCCGTGAGCATGGATTCGTTCAGATAGCTATTGCCTTCAACGATAATGCCATCAGCTGCGATTTTTTCACCGGGCTTAATAAGAATAATGTCTCCTGCTTTTAGTGTTTCTGTTTTGACATCCATAATATGGTCGCCATGCACCAAATGCGCCTCTGACGGCATCAGTTGAACCAGAAGCTCCAACTCCCTCGAAGCACTCATGATTGATTTCATTTCAATCCAATGGCCGAGCAACATAATCAGGATTAGCGTAGCCAACTCCCAGAAGAAATCCATTCCTTCCAGCCCGAAAACAATGGCGACACTATATATATAAGCTACCGTTATAGCCACTGCCACAAGCGTCATCATGCCTAGCGCTTTACTTTTGACTTCATCTTTCAACCCTAATAGGAATGGCCATCCTCCATAGAAGTAAACAACTGACGACAAGAGCATCAGGATGTATGCTGAACCCGAGAACATCCAATGAACATTGAGCCAATGCTGAATCATTGGAGACAACGCCATGATAGGAATTGTAAGCGATGCTACCACATAGAATCGTTTCTTGAAATCCTCAATCATGCCCGCATGATGCGCATGACCAGAATGTCCTGAGTGTGTACTTGTGTCATGCCGGGCATGACCTTCCATTTTCACAGCCCCATGGTTTCCATGACCTTGATGCTCGTGCTCTGCTCGCTTAGCATCTAAAGGAATTAAATCCATTCCGCACTTTGGGCATTTTCCTGGTGTGTCCTTCACCACTTCGGGGTGCATGGGGCAGGTAAACTGCTGATTTTCGTGTTGATGTTCCATCCGACTGTCTTTTAAACTTTATTTTGAAAGCAATACCAGTTTTACATTCATGTCCACGTCATCATAGACAAGTTTGTCGCCCAGGTTTTCGAAAAACGACTGTGAACCGAACTTCACATCGTACTTACTTCTGTCAAACACCAACGTAGCCTCGGCTATAGTTTGATCGCTCACCGTATTGATCTTTGCTATAAATGTGACGGAATTTGTTTTGCCTTTTATGGTAAGGTCTCCGGTTACCAGGTATTCGTTTGTCGATTTGGACTCTACTTTGGTAATTGTAAATGATGACTTTGGAAAACGTACAACTGAAAAGAAGTCTTCCGATTTTAAATGGTCGACCAGCCGCTTGTTTGATTTCTGATCGGTAATGTCCACACACGTAATGCTGGCCATGTCCATTTCAAATGTGCCACCTGTTAGTTTCGTTTTCATGAACGTGAGATAGCCGGAATACAATTGTATTTCACCGTAATGTTCACCGCCCAATTTTTTGCCCGTCCACTCCAGTTTGCTTTGCTTCAGATCAATGTCCGTTTTCTCGATGCTATTTTTTTGCGCTACTGAAACAAATGACAGAAATGTTAACAGTGTAATAGATGCAAGTTCTTTCATTTACTTTTTACCGGTTTTAGTTGCCCACTCCGTGCGAAGTTTTTCATTTGCCGCAATAACCTGATCAAGCTTTTTCGTTGTAGCCAGATCTGTAGATGCTTTCAATGTTTTAAGAGCCAATGCATAATCATTCATGGCGGCTTCAATTTTTGCCTGCAGTTGAAGATATGTGGCATCCTGCGCTTTGCTATTAGCCAATTGCACCCAAGCATAAGCCTGCTTCAAATCCTTATTGTTGCTGAAGTAGTAGGCGCTGGATTGATAAAATAGACTTGCGCGGTCTTCCTTCTTTACGTTAATCCGATCATTGATTTCAGCCATCACTTTTTCATCCACATTCATTTTAATGGTGAGTTTCACCTGTGTGTTCTCCCATAATAAAAACAACCCGGCTTCGTCTTTGGAGAGGTCATTTACTTCAATGGTGAATGTTTCGTAGTAGCGTGCCGATTTCTCCGGCTTTGCCGTAAAGCGAACGAGGTCTTGCTCTTGTGTGTAGTCTGAAGTACCATGCATTTCAGTAGCCTTGTTGATGACGATTGTCCACTCATTTTGATCAGGAATGGTGAATAAAGAATAAGTACCTGCAGGGATGTCGTTGCCATTCAGCTTTACTGATTCTGAGAAACGAATTGTAGTAGCATCGTGTGCACCGGTGCGCCACATTTTCCCGAAAGGCTCAAGACCTCCAAAAATTACCCTGCCGCGTGCACTGGGGCGTGAGTATTTTACTTCCACTTCTCCAAAACCAATCTGCTGTTTAAACTCAGCATCGGGGCTAGCCGGTGGCATATTTAGTTGAGCATGAGCAAGCCCTGCAAGGCTTGTCAATAAGAGTGCTATTACTATTCGGTTCATGATTATTGGTTTTTATGTGTAGGAATTCAGAATCACAGAGCAAGAGAAGCCAGCTTTATTGACTTTTCTTTCGAATCAGTCCAGGCGAATATGAGTTTGTTACCCGATTTGGTCATTTGGGGGAAACCACTGGAGCGAGACTCAGATGATGTTGCAATAGTCACAGCTTGCTCCTTCGTTCCATCGCTTCGAACTTTGGTGGCCTTGATTTCTGTCCCCTCCATCCAGCTTATCACAGCCGTTTGCTCGTCCAATAATTCAATGTCAACCCGGCCTATCGGGCTACCCTCATCAACCCGAATTGCTTTTCCAAAGGTTTCCCCGCCATTATTGGAGAAAATCACATTCACCTGCGCGGTATCAGATGCAATTGTAAACCAGGCAGTGGCAAGTGTATTTCCGATTGCTGAAACCCTTGGGCCGTTTACCGGGCAGCCCGCAATTTTCCAATTGTCGTTGTTGATTCTTTCAGGTTCCGTCCATTCGCCATTCACCAATCTTACAATCGCCATGTCGCGAATTTCTTCATCCGAACGGTCGCGATATACTACCACCGGCCCGGCAGATGTTATTGCAGCACTTGTCTGACAGCAATCGCACGTTCTCTTGTCAAGTTCCCACTCATTAAGTTTATTTCCCTGTGAATCAAGAATGGCCGCGCGCAGACTCATCTCGCCATGATGACCGTGATCCATGTTTTCCATGCCCTCCATCACGGTGTTGCGACCGTCTAACCAGGTAACAAAAAACTTGTCTTCATACGGCACCAATGAAACAAAGCCATGCTCTGCCTGTTTACCATCATCGTGCAGAATTTTGGGATATGACCAAGTGGTGTCGGTTGATTTGGAGGTCGTGAACTTTACATCGTAGGTAAATTTTCCATCTGCGCTTCTATCCAGAAAATGAGCGATGAAGCCGTTTTGGTTTCTGGCCATCATGGGATAGTCTGCCCAATTCACAAACCATGAATTGCCTGAGGCTATGGTTACCGGTGTTGTCCATTTGTCCCCGACAAGACTGGCAAGCTTGAATGTCGATTCTTCTCCCTTTTTTTCAATCCATGAAAAATAGACGATGCTATCCTGATATGTAAAGAGGAAAGGTTCTCCACTTTCGGCCTGAGCGGGAGATTCAAGTTGATTTATTGTCGCATGCTGTTTGGCTTCTTCGGTTTTGGTTGAACACGATGCGAGAAGCCCTATCGACAAAATGAAAAGAGATACGCTATTCTTCATGGTTTATGATTTTAGTAATGAGTTTAATGTTTGCTGGTTCGTCCCACATTCGGGTTCCGGTCTCTGAGAATTTCAAAGTACCCTCTGAATCAAAAATAAACGTGGTGGGCAAGGCTTGGATTTTTAGCTCTTCCATGTTGTTCAATTGAACATACCGAAAACTGTAATCGTGCTTCTTTGAAAAATGTTCGATTTGGTCGGGCTCTTCGTTCGAGGCGAGTAAAAACACTACTTCTTTACCCTTCATTAAAGTTTGTGCTCTTTCAATAGTCGGCATTTCCTGAATGCATGGGCCGCACCAGGTTGCCCAGAAATTGATAAAGACTGCTTTGCCCTCAAGTTCATCCATGTCAATACGCTGCCCTGTGAGTGTTGAAAGCTTTACATCATCAAGACTAATGATGTTGTCATTCTCCTTCTTCGAACTGCAATTCGAAAAGCAAAATGCCAATGCCATGAAGGCGATAGAACCGTACTGTGCGAGTTTTATTCTTAACATCATTGTCATTATGTTTTAGTGATGATGATCCATTTCAAGAAACTTTCCTTGTGGGCCTATTCCTTCAATGTGCACTAGCTGTGCCCCATAGTGACCAGCCTTTGCAACGCAGTAGGCCGAACTGGTCATGGCTAACGCCACAACCGCCAACGCCCAGTGCTTTCTTGAGAATAAAAACAGGTTAACAGTTTGAAGCATGACAGCAACTATTCCGAGATTGATTGTCCAATCAGCCCAAAGATCGTGTTGTGCTAAAACCAGCTTTGCGTGTTCACTGATGCCATGGGTATGTGGATGAAAATTCTTACCGGCCAACCACGCGGTTAAAACTCCGGCAAAAAGAATACCGGTTACAATCCACGAAATCTCGCGCTTCATTACAAAAACATTCACGAGCTGAATAGCCGCTGCTATAATGATGAGAACAATGGCAAAGTGAACGATTAAGGGATGAATAGTAGGAAAGTCATCGAGGCCGGCTGTTACTTTCTCCTCATCGTGCGCCATCGCTTTGTCATGGTGATGGATAGTGTCACCGGCCACATGCTGCTGTAACATACCAATAGAGTCGGCTGTTTTGACAGAATCTTTTTTGTGCTTTTTGCCGCCATGTGCGAAACATAGTGATAGGGGGATCAATAAGATTATAGAGCATATGAGTAAAGCTTTCATAGTTTTTGGTTTAGGGTTTAGTCAAGCCATCGCATAATGTGTAGCTCATTGCATGTAAGTTTTAATAAATGCCTGGTGATTTTCCTTCGATTCGAAATAGCACACCTTGCCCGATTTATCGGGGTGAAGGCAAATGAAAGCTGCTGCCTTGCTGATTCGTTTTTTGCTAAAAGGGTCTGTCGCAAAGCGCTCGGCTTCGTTCAATTGAAGGGCCGTTATGCAATGTTGACTACATGCGTAGTAGGTGCCTTCCAGATTGGGCACCATCATTTGTGTGTGACCCATGAAGGCATCGGTAGACATACATATCTTGCCAGGTTCAAGCAATACTTCGGATTCAGGCAAATCATTCCGATGCCTATGACCTGTTGATGAAGGAGTTGAATTGTGAGCCAACATAATAATCCAAACCAGTGTTGCACCCAGGCAGATAATGGCAAAAATAGTAATACCCCATTCTCGCCATTTGGCCTTCTTCTTTTGCAGTATAGCTTTTGGTTTGACTTTATTCTTCTTCATATTCCTACCGATGCTTCTGAGCTTATGGTTTGCGCGAGGAGTTGTGCATATGCACAATTTTCCATGTGCCATTTTCCTTTTTCAAAAATGAAGACGCCACGCCCTTCCGCTTGATTTCGGAATTGTCCTTCTTCAGCACAATCGTGTAATTGTAGGTCTCCACGGCAAAAGCATAATCACCAGTAACCGTTACAGTCACGTTGTAAGGATCAAATTTGAACGACACAAAGTCGCCCAACTCTGGCCCGATATGATGGGTGAGATAATCCTGATACGTGCCCTCTACTTTTCCCGACTCAATAATCTGGCTGTTAGCGACAAACAATATGTCCGTCCCTTTTACATCCAGTTTTTCAAGCGCGTTTTTATAAGATGACAAAACTTCTTTTACTTTCTGCTCATCGGTTTGCGCGTAGAGGAATCCGGCAGACAAAAGCAACACAAGTGACATAAATAGCTTTCTCATAGCTGACTCTTTACCAATTATTGAATCGTTTCTTTCACACTGCCGCACTTCAGCATTTTATCACCGAAGTAGGGATTCTTGATTTGCTTTTCGTTTGAGAGCCAGTAGGCGCCTTCGTTGCCATTGGCCATTGGGCAGTATTCCAAATACAATGCACCTGCCGAGAGTTGGCCGCCTTTAACCAGTGTGGCCATTTCGTTACTTACCGTACTAAATATCTGACGCTGTTCATCCAAAGCATTTATGCTTGCCAGCTTCGTGGTTGCCGCGAGCGCATCAGCAGAACCACTCACATCTTTTAATGACTTCTGAAGTTCAGCAGCTGCCTTTTTTGCTTCATCGGCATTGGAGGCAACCAGGGCATCTTTCACTTTTAGATACAGTGTGTAGGCAGTGCCGAGTTTGGCATCTTTGAAAGATGCTGTTATTGTTTGCGTTTTGCTTTGATCGTGACCCGCATGGTCGTGTTGGGCGAAAGCTATTCCGCAGCTTAGTGCGAGCGAAAGTGTTATTAATTTAGTTTTCATAGTTGTATTTGTTTAAGTCGTTTAAATGATTTCAAAATTCAGCATCATGCCATCGTCTTCATGTTCCAGGTTATGGCAATGAAAAACAAAGACTCCGGTATAAGTGGGAAAGGTCATAATTACACGAACCTTTTCGCCCGGCATTAACAGTACTGTATCTTTCCAGCCCCGTTCAGTGGCTATCAGATTTCCTCTGCCACCCGTGCGTTCCAATATTTGAAATTGTACGCCATGTATGTGCATGGGGTGAATTTCATCACCCATCCGGTTGTCGAACTCCCATATCTCAGTTGTGTTGGCTTGAACGGTTTCATCAACTCTATCCATCTCAAAAGTTTTGCCTCCAATGGAATGCCTGCCCATACCTCCATGCCCGCCCATGCCACCGACCAGCGCAGCAATGTCGAATGTGCGGGTATTAACTGCCGAGGCAGCAGGAATGGCGTTTATTGTTGAAAGATTTGCTGGAAGAGTAAATGCAGATGCAGTTGCTTGCTCCACCACAAACTTCATGATGTTGTATTGCTGTCTGCCCTGTACATTATATTGACTGAACTTTTTACTCAGCAGGTATACCGATTGACCGAGTGCTAATCCCGAAAAATCAATCAGCACATCGGCACGTTCTCCGGGTGCCAGCATGAGACTGTTTACGCTTTCAGGCGCAGCCAGCAAGCCGCCATCGGCACCAATCACATGAAAAGACATTCCATTAGAAAAGGCAAGGTTATAGACGCGGGCAGTTGAGCCGTTTAGCAGCCTCAATCGGTGCCAACCCTTCGCCACGCCTGCATATGGAGCATAAGTACCGTTAACAATAATTTGTTCACCCAAATATCCCGTCATGATTTCATCTTGACTTGGTGAATAGTCGAGGGAAGAACCAGAGAAACGTTTATCCTGGATAATAAGGGGAATTTCAAATTCGCCAGCCGGAAGATTGAGTGCAGCTTCTTCACTGTCCGTCACAATAAACATTCCGGCCAACCCCATGAACACTTGCCGTGCAGTAGCTTCGTGAGGATGGGGATGATACCAATACGTTCCTGCTCGTTGATTGATTGGAAGGGTATAGGTGAACACACCACCTGCGGCAATCAAATCCTTCGGGTGCCCGTCCATATCTTCTGGAACAATCAATCCATGCCAGTGTATATTGGTGCTTTCACTCAGGTTATTTTGTACCTGAACACTTACCGTTTCCCCGCGTGAAGCTTTTATAGTATTGCCCAACAATCCATTTCGATAGGAAAGGATCGATGAAGAAGGGCCGTTGAGTATCTGTCCGGTTGTTGTCTGCACATTTAGTTGTGTATTGCCTTCGACAACTACCGGCTTAAATATTGGTTGAGTAAAACTACCTTCCACAATCCAGTTGGGTTCACCGATCATATCCTCCTCGGTATGACAGGCACTAAGCAACAACGATGACCCCGCCCATGTTGTAATAACCGAAAGCCCGGTATATTTGATGAATTCTCTGCGCTTCATAGAATCGACTGATTGGGTTTTTGTCCGTTGAAAATTCTCACGGTGCCGACTATCGTTTTAAAAACTCCGGTTTCACCTGCCTTCAGGAAACCCGTTTCACGAAGAGCTTCAGGCAACACATTCTTTACACTGTCTTGCGTAGTCTCGAAACCATCCAAAAATTGAACGGCATAAAAACCAGTTCGCTGCAACACATTGGCAGGTTTACCAAAATCTGCAATATGCACCGTGCCTGATGGCTTAAGCACACGCATGATTTCATCCAACGCTCCGTACTTTTGACGCAAGGTGAGGTGGTGAAACACCAGGCTCGACATGACTTTATCAAAGTAATTGTCAGGGTATGGAAGCCTCCCTCCATCGTAGAGCTTCGTTTGAATGGTTAGCCCGGCTCGCGTTAACTTTTTCTTTGCGATAGAAAGAATTTTTTCATCGATGTCTACACCTTGAAATTCAGCATCCATGTGTTTCCGGGCAGCCATGATGGAAAGCGTTAATGATCCACAACCAAAGTCAAGCACTTTGTCATTTGCTTGTATCTTTATCTGGTTGATCAATGTGCTCTTGAACTTTCGTTCGGGCATGGTCATTTGCAGTACCGGATCGTAAATACGGGTCAGCCAATCATACTTTAGAGCAGGTATATAGTTTTTGTTGCCGGACATACCAGTTATAACAATGTTTACTTCAACTTCTCTTTTATTTCACCGCACGTCAGCATTTTGTCTCCGAAATACGGATTGCGGATTTTGTCTTCGTTGCTCAACCAAAATGCACCCTGGTTGTCGAATGCCATCGGGCAAAAATCGTAGTAGGCATTGGCACCGCCCAGACCATAGGCCTTAATACTCTTGTATAAATTCTCACTCAATGTGCTGAACGCCTCACGTTGAGCTTCAATATCCGCAGAAGCCTCCATGGTCTTTAAAGAAGTCTCCATGCTTCCGAGATAATTCATCCAGTCACTGTGAGCAGCGCCTGATAAAAGCTTCATATCGGCATTGCCTAATGCCTTGCGCGTAGAAGCCGCGTCCGCTGAAACCTTGGCAGCATCTGTTGAAACAAATGCATCCTTTAAGGTTACATACGCGCTGAATACGCTGGACAATTGCTGTTGAAACTTGGCGTCTACTGTAAACTGAGGCTCACTGGCCTCAGCCACGGCAGAAGATCCCGATGCATGTTCTTCACTGGCTGCATGCTGATGTTCATCATGCGATTCTTCTTTTTTGCTTCCACCACAATTGCTGAAAATAAAGGCAGTGGTTGCCACCAGCAGGGAAAATAAAATTGATTTTGTTTTCATATCTGTTTTTATGTTAGGGGTTAAATTGTTTCCATGTTACAAATCCGATCATGAGAAGAATGGTTGTCCAGAGGATGTATTTTTTCCATCGCATCCATTGCGTTGGTTTATGTTCAACTGAATCCTTACAACACTCTTTCATAATAGTTTAATGAGTGTGACCTGCCATCGGGTCTGTTCCTTTTTTGAGAATGATCTCGCTGTATAATAAGTACGCACCCGTTATTGCAATGCGCTCTCCTTCCTTCAACCCTTCGCTTATTTCCACCTGTTCGAAATCTTCCAGCCCGGTCTTGACCATGCGAGGTTGAAAAGTGTTGGTTCCGGTTTCCACATAGACATGTGTTCCCTTACCATCGCGGATTACTGCATCTATTGGAATGGCCACAGCCGTGCGTGACGAGTGAGTGAAAAATACCTGCGCTTGCATACCGGGTTTAAACTTCAGTTCCGGGTTGTCAATCATTGCACGGATCACTGTGATTTGAGAATTAGCCCTGTACTCCGGACTAAGAAAAATGACTTTGGCTTCCAGCGGTGTGGACTCGAATCCGTTTATCCGGACGGTGAGCTTATCGCCCTGTTTCACCAATGAAGATTCGTTGGGGTATAACTCTGCTTCAAGCCATAACTTGGAGATATTTTCAATGCGATAGAGTAGCGTGCCTTCTTCGATGTACTGACCTTCGCTTACTTTGATCTCCGATACAATACCTCCTGAAGGAGCAAGAAATGTAGTACGCTGTTGAACTGCTTTGGATTGTGCCAGCGTCTCCACTTGCTTTTTGGTAAGGCCATACAGCAACAGTTTCCGTTCAGATGCTTTCAGAAATGATGCATAGCGTGGCTCATCTTTTCCCAGCGTTTCATATTGCTCTTTGGCCAATAAATATTCACGCTGTAAGGTCAGCAACGTTTCACTATAGAGTTCATATAACGGCTCACCTGAACGAACGACACGACCGGTTTCCTTCACAAATAATTTTTCAATTCTTCCTGCTGAACGACTGCTGATGACTTCGGTCAAATCTTCATTTTCAGCTAATCGTGCGTTGACCACCCGGGTTTGTCCGACTGGTTTGACCGAAACTTTCTGCGTGGTAATGTTCGCCAGCTTGACCTGGCTATCCGTCAGCATCAGATCATTGCTATCGCCTTGTGATTTATTAACCTTCACCAGGTCCATACCGCATATCGGGCAAGTGCCTGGTTTATCCTGAATCACCTGCGGGTGCATGGGGCACGTATATGTGGCTGCTTCCGCTTCTTGCTTTTGATTATGTCCACTATGTTCATCCTTCTTCTGTTCCCCCGAACAGGCGAAGAGTAGAGAACTGATCATAGTTATGTAGAGGAATGAATTTTTCATACTATTTCGTTTTGATAAAACTTTCACTGTCCACCAGGTATTGAGCATTGGAAGCTATCACATCCGATGAAGAAAGACCCTGTACAATCTCCACCCAGCCATCCGTGCGTATTCCCGCTTTTACATTTTTAGGTTTGAATACATCGCGCTCTTTGACAAAAACTATTTTATCCAATCCGAGATCAAGCACAGCTTCTCGTGGAATCCACAGCGCCTCTACCGGTTTTAACCGGATCGTTGCACGCACAAGCTGACCGATTTGAAGTTCACCGCCATTTTTTACATATAGCCTCACCTTCACGAATTCCTCACCCTCAGTAAAGAAGGGTTGTACGAAATCAACTTTACCTTTTACGCTGTTTTGACTGCCAAGATCGAGATCGACTTCGTCCTGAAGACTTACGCGACCGGCCTGCGCTACAGGTAGATCAAGTTCAACCCGCATCGCAGCAGTATTCACAATTTTAAAGAGAGTCTGCCCGGTGGAGACATAGTTTCCTTCGCGCATCAACTCAGACGATGAAGCATTCATAGCAGTGGGCGCAGGTGTTGCTGACGTGCTTGATGATGAACCCGCCATACCTCCACCCATTGACGAAGCAGACGAAGAAGATGCCGTTGCGGAAACCGTTGGGGCTTGCTGATCCTCCCGGATCACGTAGCCATCATACGGACTATAAATAGAGAATGTATAGGTGACATCCTTACGTTTGATCATTTCTTCCACTTGGTTCTGTGTGGCACCGAGTAAGTACAATTTGTTCTTTGCCGATTCAATGATGTTGGTGTTACTGCCATCATTTTCCAGCAGGTACAACAACTCGCGTTGTGCTGTAATCAACTCCGGACTATAGATCTCAACTACTTTCTGTCCTTTGTGTACCGGTTGAAACGCATACTTCAAAAACACTTTCTCCAAACGTCCGCCAATCCTTGCAGGTATCGTGTAGATGTTTCGGGTATCATAGGTTACAACACCTTGAACCTCCAATGAAACAGGCATTGACTTGAATTCACCTTTTATGGTTTTGATCGAAGCCACGACCGTTTCATTGGGTGATTTGATCAGCCTGGCAAGATCTTCCGTGATTTTTACCTCCTCACCAGCTCGCGCTTTGCGTACAAGGTCCATTCCGCATACCGGGCAAGTTCCTGGTTTGTCTGACACTACCGTTGGGTGCATTGGGCACGTGTAGGTATCGGCATGCTCTGCATGTTCGTTGCCTTTGTTGCATGCACCTAACACCAGCAGGGATAGGAGCACGACCGTTACGATTACATTATTTTTCCAGTTCTTTTTCATAACTCACGATCATGGTATAGTATTCATCCAGCTTATTGAGGTATTCCATTTGCGCCATGTTCATGGCTTCCCATCCATCAATGACGATGGGCAATTGTTCACGGTTCTCTTCATAGCCCAGCATCATGGTTTGATAATTCTTACGCAGGGCGGGAATGATTTTAGTATTGTAGTTTTCGAGTTGCTGCTGCATGCGGATAAGCCGCGCTGCCATTCCCGCTAGCATTCCGCGTGTTTCGATCAGCAAGGCTTCACGTCCTTTTCGCATGGCTTCAATATCAAACTGCATTCCTTTTACTTCAGACTTATACATCTTTGAAGACCATGGTGCAATGGGAATAGACACCATCGCCATCGCAGTGAATTGTGTAGGCATGTTGCCCAAGGGCTGCATGTGATCAAACCTGATTTTAAAATCAGGCTTGGCTTGCGAACGCTGGAGTTGTTGATTGAACTGCATTACCTGGATTGTTTTATCAATCTGACGAACGTCACTTCGCTGCGCACTCAGGGCTGCTGTATCGTAAATAATCTGACTAGCCTCGAATTGCACACGCATTGCAGTGTCAACCATAATTTTTGAGTCCGGTGGCAAATTCATTAAGGTCTTCAGGCGGAATTGTTTTTCCTCGATGTCTCCTTGTGTCATCAGAATCATGTTCTGTACTTCACTAAGTCTGCCTTCTACTTTATAAATATTTCCAAGGCTTCCCTGATTATAGGGATAACGCAACCGCGTGAGCTTTAACATCAGTTCTACGATGCGTTCATTCTCATGCAATACCTTTAGTTTCTCTTCGGCAACCAGCCATTGATAATAAAATGTTTTTGCTTCGGCACGTAAGGCATTGAACTGATACGATCTGCCTTGTTCCTCTACCGCAGCCCGTGAAGCAAAGTATCTTTTGTTGGCATTTAGCTTGGCGGGATTAGGAATGCTTTGTTCTACCGAAAACATAAGTGATCCTTTGTCGCGATCATCCATCAGCATTTGGTTAGGATAAGGCGTCATAAACGTTCCGGCACCAACCATAGGAGCCATCCAGCTTTTCGCACCTTCGGTATAGGTGTTGAGAGCTTTTACCTTACTATCATATTCCTGTAGCATCGGATTTTGTGCATCGATAAGGTGCAATACACTGTCGAGGCTTATCACTTGAGCATTGCTCACGTGGATCAGGCCAAAACATAAACCTGTAGTAGCCAGAATTATTTTAATGCTTGATTTCATGTACTTCTATTTTTCCGAATTTTCTTAATTCATATTCTTTCGTCATCAAAAAGATGAGCGGAGTTACGAGCAGGATGTGCGTTGACGAAGTGAGCACGCCACCAATCATTGGTAATACAATAGGTTGCATGACGTCACTGCCGACACCGGTCGACCACAAAACGGGTACAAGACCAAACAACGCAACACAGACCGTCATCAACTTCGGACGAAGACGTTTTGCAGCACCGGCAATCACAAACTCTCTGAGTTCTTCTTTCGAGATCGTTTCGCTGCTGTTGCCCCTGAGTTTCACCAATTGCTGCATGGCATCATTGAGATAAATTACCATCACCACGCCTGTTTCAACTGCGATACCAAACAAGGCAATGAAACCAACCGCCACGGCTACCGAGAGATTTACACCATAGAAGTAAACCATGTAAGCACCACCGATTAACGCAAAAGGGACCGTGATCAAACTAAAGAATGCTTCGCGTATAGATTTGAATGCGAGGTACAGGGAAACAAAAATGATAAGCATGACCACGGGTAGAATTACCATAAGCGTCTGCTTCCCGCGAATCAGGTTTTCATATTGTCCACTCCATTCCAGGTAATAACCATTGGGAAGTACACCCATTTGTTCGTTCAGTTTTTCGATTGCCTCTTTCACCGTGCCTCCAAGATCTCGATCACGCACATTGAACAACACGGCTCCACGTAACATAGCATTTTCCGAAGTGATCATGGGTGGGCCATCTTCAAATCGCACATCGGCTACTGAAGACAAGGGTATCGTTCCAAGTGATGGAGTTTTGATCGGTATTCTTTTCAAATGTTCAATACTATTGCGATAGTCTTGTGCCAGTCTGACGCTAATAGTAAAGCGCTGTCTTCCTTCTATGGTCTGACCAATAGGTGTGCCGCCTATGGCGGATTCCACGATCGTGTTTACATCATTTACCGAAAGTCCGTAACGCCCAATTGCATCTCTCTTGACATCAATGATCAAATATTTGCCTCCGGTGATAGGGTCAACGTACAAATCTTTTACACCCCGAATGCCGGCCAAAGCCGTTTTAACTTTTTCGGATAACACATAAATACTATCCAGCCGTTGTCCATAAACTTTAACACCAACATCGGTACGTATACCCGTAGCTAGCATATTGATTCTGTTTATGATTGGTTGTGTCCAACCATTGACAACACCTGGGATTTGCAGTTTGGCATCCAGTTCGTTGACAATGTCTTTCTTGGTTATTCCTTCCCGCCATTCTGATTTTGGCTTCAGCATAATAATAGTCTCAATCATACTGATGGGAGAATTGTCCGTTGCTGTGCTGGCACGTCCTGCCTTTCCCAACACTTTATCGACTTCTGGAACGGATTTGATTATTTTGTCCTGTACTTGAAGGATACGTTTGGCTTCTTCATTGGAAATATCCGGCAATGTAACGGGCATAAAAAGTATGGATTGTTCATCCAGTGGTGGCATGAATTCACTTCCCAGGCTCATCATTAATGGAACACTCACGATAAGTGCAAGCAGATTCACACCAATGGTGGTCTTCCTCCATTTCATACAAGCTCGGATGATGGGTTCATAGATTCTTTCAAGAAACCTGTTGACTGGATTTTTATGTTCGTTTGCAAATTTCCCTTTCATGAAAAAAGAAATGATCACCGGGGCAAGTGTTACCACTAGGATAGCATCTACCACCAGAATAAATGTCTTGGTGTATGCCAACGGATGGAAAAGTTTACCCTCCTGACCCGTAAGCATAAATACCGGCAAGAAGGAGGTAATGATAATGATCGTAGAATAGAATACACCGCGAGACACCTGCTTGGATGACTTCTCAATGATCGCCATTCGCTCGGACTCTTCGATCTTGTTATAGTTCCGTGAAAAAAGTTTTTTTATCATAACCTTATTTTTCAGTTTCCGGATTTAACTCCGCAAAACGGGTGGATAAATTTTTATAGGAATTTTCAGCCATGATAATTCCATTATCGACAATCACACCGATGGCCAGTGCTATACCGGTAAGCGACATAATATTGGAACTGATACCAAAGGCATTCAAAATAATGAAGGCCGTGGCAATTGTAATGGGGATCTGAATGATGATACTGACTGCACTTCGCCAATGAAACAGGAAGATGATTACCACCAACGAAACCACAATCATTTCTTCAATAAGTGTGGTTTTTATCGAGGATACTGATTCCTGAATTAATTCACTTCGGTCGTAGATGATGTTGAATTTGACGCCTTCCGGAAATCCCTTGGCAACTTCTGCCATTTTCGCCTTTACACCGGTAATGACTTCATCAGCATTCTCACCATAACGCATCACTACGATTCCTCCAACGACTTCACCTTCACCATCGAAATCAAAAATACCAAGACGAGTTTCGCCTGTCATTTGTACCGTGGCAACATCGCGAACCGCGATAGGTGTTGTGTTTACAGTCTTTACAGGAATGTTCTCGATCTCTTCAATGGATTTTAAATAGCCGGTGGTTTTAATAATGTAGCCGATGTCATTCATTTCAAATTTTCTTCCCCCAGCTTCATTGTTGTTGGAACGTACCGCTTGAATCACTTCCTGTGTTGACAGACCATAATAATTCAGTTTGTTGGGATTGAGCGTGACTTGATACTGTTTCTGAAATCCACCGAAGGAAGCAATCTCGCTGACACCTGGAGAATTCTGGAGTGCAAACTTCACATACCAATCCTGAATAGCACGTTGTTCTCCGAGATCCATACCGGGTGCTTCAAGTGTATACCATAATATATGGCCCACACCCGTTCCGTCCGGACCCAGTGTTGGTGTTACGCCATCCGGCAAAAGACGCGTAGCATAATTTAGTCTTTCCAACACACGTTCACGCGCCCAGTATATATCTGTGTTATCATTGAAGATCACATACACGAAACTCATTCCAAACATGGAAGAGCCACGTACATATTTTACCTGTGGTAATCCTTGCAGGTTTGTTACCAGTGGGTAGGTAACCTGGTCTTCCATGATCTGGGGGCTCCTTCCCATCCATTCAGTGAAGACGATCACTTGATTTTCAGAGAGGTCCGGGATGGCATCAATCTTATTCACCTTCACGGAATAGATACCCCAGGCGAACAATCCGACAGCCACCATCAAGACCAGAAAGCGATTACGCAATGAGAATGAAATTAAACTTTCAATCATGACTTAAATAAAAAATGAAAAATGAAAATATAGGTATCGCTAAAGACAAGCGATTACACGCAGAGCGGAAGCTCTTTAGGAAGAGAAAAAATCAAATAAGAAAAACTTGCAACGATACGGTTAAATCAGCCGGTCGCAAAGGAGGATCGTAGTTGTAGAGTGTGGTGCGGGAAATGGGCGCAGAAGGGATTACTTCTGAAATCAATACGGGAGGCAACTGCATGTCCATTGCGGGAATCGCTGCAATTGTAATATTTGTAACGGAAACCTTAAAGTCTTGACCTTTATGAACAATGGTTTCATCTTCACAGCAAGGTTTTGATTCGTGCTTGTGGCAGGGAGGCATTCGTCTCTCCATTTCACAACCATCTGCCTTAGTGAAGAGCGCGATGTTCTGAACCTGCCCGCTACAAAGATGCACACCTACCATAAAACTGCTGCTTGAAAACAGCACCAGAAAGGCGAATGTTGCAGATAATATAGAGCGGTATTGCTTCATTGAATAATCAAATGTAACGGAATTAGCCCATAAGGGATTTATACTTTAGGCAAAATCCCTTACAAAATTCCACTTTATGCCCCAAATCCACTAACAAGTCCATTTCCCGACATTAAAATTAGCTAGTCTTCCAACAGTTCATAGGTCAAATTACCCTTTTTAGCTAACTCTCGTTCCCGTATGTAAGCATACAAAACCGGTAACACAATCAATACGAATAAGGTCGAGGTCACCAGTCCAAAGACAAAGGGAATGGTGATGGGTTTCATAATATCACTTCCGGCACCGGTCGCTACGAGTACGGGCAGCAAACCAAAAATATCCACGAGTACGGTCATCAACTTCGGGCGCAAGCGTTGAACGGCTCCATCATAAATGGCATCTTCAATATGTTCGTTGGTTACTTGCCCCGTGGCATGATTCTTTATTTTGAAGTATAAGGAATTATTGAGGTACACCAGCATCAATACGCCTGTTTCAATAGCTACACCAAACAGAGCAATAAAACCAACCGCTACCGCTACTGAGAAATTCACGTGGAAAAAATGCATCGAATATGCTCCGCCCACTAGCGCAACCGGAATGGCACTCAATACAATCAGCACTTCCCTCATGCTCTTGAAGGTAAAATAAAGGATCATGAAAATAACAACAAGCACGATGGGAATAATAATTTTCAAGCGGTTCTGTGCGCGCACCTGATTCTCATATTGCCCACTCCATTCAATATAATATCCCTGGGGTAATTGCTTCACGGCTTCTTCCAGTCTTTCTTTTGCTTCAGATACTGTACTGCCCATGTCTCTTCCTCGGATATTAAACAGCAGCGTTCCCCGAAGCATGGCATTTTCTGAATTGATCATGGGAGGCCCTTCTGTAACGCTAACTTCTGCAACGGCTGAAAGAGGAACAGGTCCCAGTGTAGGTGTCTGCACCTGAAGATTTTCGATCTGTTGTACCGTGTTTCTAAAATCCTGCGCAAACCGAACATTAACCGGAAAACGTTCACGTGCTTCAATGGTGGTGGTAGCGTTCATTCCTCCCAGTGACGTTTCGATGAACGTATTGATATCATCCACAGATAATCCATAGCGACCAATTTCATTTTTCCTGATTTTAATATCAATGTATTTCCCACCGACAATTGGTTCAACATAGAGATCTGCCACCCCTTCAAGTCCATCTAATTTCTTCTTGAATTCATGCGCCAGCACATTGATGGAGTCCAGGCTTTGACCGTAAATCTTTACACCGACATCAGTTCGTATACCGGTGGATAACATATTGATACGGTTATCAATTGGTTGTGTCCAGGTATTGATTACACCTGGTATGCGCAGTTTGTCACTGAGTTCTCTCACAATGTCACTCTTTGAAAGTCCTTCTCTCCATTCGCTTTGGGGCTTGAGTATGATGATGGTTTCAATCATACTGATGGGTGCATTATCAGTCGCAGTATTGGCGCGTCCGGCCTTCCCCAAAACATTCTCGACTTCTGGGATGGACTTAATGATCTTATCCTGAATTTGCAATACACGCTTTACCTCCGAATTAGAAATATCCGGTAGTGTCACCGGCATGAATAGCAATGAGCCCTCATCGAGGGGAGGCATGAATTCCGTACCGAGATTGATAACCAAAGGAACGCTACCCAATACAAGGGCTATCGCCAATCCCAATGTTACCTTCTTCCATCTCAAACACAGGCGAATGACGGGTCCGTATATCCAGGTGAAGAAACGACTAACCGGATGCTTGTTCTCAGGACGTATTTTTCCTTTTAGCAAGATCACCATGAGTACCGGTACCAGCATAATGGCGACAAAGCCTGAGCCGATCATGGCAAAGGTTTTTGTCCAGACGAGGGGTGCAAATAATTTATGTTCCTGCCCGGTTAAAAAAAGTATAGGACTAAAAGAAACCAGTGTAACAAGAATGGAACTCACTACTGCTTTGCCGATGAGTTGTGCTGATTTCTCGATCTTAATTATTCTTTCCTCTTCCATGATTATGCTGTTTCGGCTTCTCCACTTACTGACTTCATTGCATTCTCAACCATCACAATCCCGGCATCCACCAGATCACCCACTGCTAATGCCACGCCTGACAAAGACATGATATTGGATGTTATACCAAACCAGTTCATCAGCATGAATGCAAACAGAATAGAAACTGGAATGGTAATAACCACGATCAGGGCACTGCGCACATGGAATAAAAAAATAAACAACACGATGGTAACCACGATGATTTCTTCAGTTACCGCTTCTCGCAAGGTGTTGATGGTTGCTTCGATTAAATCTGATCGATCGTAGGCTGCGTGAATCTTTATGCCAGCTGGAAGTCCCTTACTGACATCATCAAATTTTTTCTTTACGCGGTCGATCACTGCTTTCGCATTTTCGCCATACCGCATGATGACAATACCTCCCACTTTTTCGCCTTCACCGTTTTCATCAACAATACCCAAGCGCAATTCGCCACCCATTTGCACGGTACCTACATCCTTGATCCGGATCGATGAAGTATTAACCGTTTTAATTGAAATGTCTTCGATCTCTTCAATATTCTTAATATATCCGGTGGTCTTTATAATGTAGCCGATGTCAGACAATTCAAACTTTCGTCCGCCAACCTCATTGTTATTATTGTTGATTGCTTGTGTGACGTCATTGAGATCAATACCATAGTAACGAAGTTTCATGGGATCAATCACCACCTGATATTGTTTTTGATAACCTCCAAAGGAAGCGACCTCGCTAACACCCTCTACCGTTTGAAGAGCAAATCGTATATACCAATCCTGAAGCGCGCGAAGTTCACCCAGATCATAACCGGGTGCATCGAGTGTATACCAGTAAACATGCCCAAGACCAGTGCCATCGGGACCAAGCGTGGGTGTCACATTTTGAGGGAGAAGTCTTGTCGCATAATTCAGCCGTTCCAATACTCTCGCCCGCGCCCAGTAAATATTGACATCATCATGAAAAATGATAAACACGAAACTCATCCCAAACATGCTTGCTCCGCGGATGTTTTTAACACGCGGTATTCCCTGCAAATTACTGGTGAGCGGATAGGTGATCTGGTCCTCGATGATCTGCGGATTGCGTCCCATCCATTCTGTGAATATGATAACCTGATTTTCAGAAAGATCGGGGATGGCATCAACAGGTGTATTGATTACCGAATAGATTCCATAGATCGTCATTAACGAGTACAAAATGATGACTATCATCTTGTTTTTGATTGACCATGTTATGAGTCTTTTAATCATTCCGTCTTAAAGCTTTAATGACTAAACTTGAAAGATCAATTTGGTTGGAGACATGCGGTATGGAATTAGAGGTAACAACCCGTGATGCTCCTGCCTCTAATAGTTCTTCAAAAGCATTTCCTGAAAAGACCCCATGAACACCAATACAAACGGGCTTCTGCATCTCTGTTTTTTTAAAATGTTGCAAGCCCGCAATCATAGTTCGGGCAGTAGAAATAATATCATCAATCAAAACAGGTGTGTAGGCCTTGAACTGTGTCAAGTTTGGTACTGATACACTTACCTCACGATCACCCAATCTCTGTTTATCAAGTACAAGATAAGGAGCGTTCGCATCTTTTGCCACAGAAGAGACCCATTGCTCACTCTCACTGTCAGGCCCGATTAGCACAGGAGCGATCACCGAGTTTTTAATCCACTCGGAAACTAAAGGCGCTGCATGCTCCACAATGCAAGGCACCGTATATATCTCTGCCATCGAACTTCTTCGATGAAGATGTGGGTCAATAGTTATCAACTCATCAATGAACCTGGAAAGCAAAGCGGCAAAGTAAGTTGAGGTTATCGCTTCGCCCACTTTGAATTTTTTGTCCTGTCGCATATAAGCGAGATAAGGAGAAACCAGTGTGATTTTTCTGGCTCGTGACTCCTTAAGTAACTGCAATAAGAAAACGAGAGGCAGAAATTTATCGTCCGGCTGGTGAAGGGTGGCTACTACAATCAGATGCTTACCAGCCACATCACTTATTACCTGAACATAAGATTCACCGTCCGGAAAATGACGGATAACAAGCCGGCCTTCTTCTGCGGCCAGACCCTCCCGGACTTTGGCAGCCAGCGATTCGTTTCCTGGATATGAAAATACGAGCGTTTTCATGCCAATGAAACGACTGATTTAACGGACGTTGCATAGTCGCGAGCGTAAGACAGTTCTCCTGCTGAGTCAGCATGGATGGTATATAATACATCTCCTTTAACAACACGTTTTCCAAGGAAAGCATGAAAAACAATTCCAGACGCTGGAGATCGTGGGGCACCAGCAAGTTTTGCGATTCTTGCCAAGGTTCGATTGTCAATGGACACCACTGTGCCACTTAGCCCGGCAACAAAATCAAACTGAAGCTTTGCTCTTGGCGGAAAATGAAATCCACCCTGGGCCTCACAGATGCGCATAAATTTATTAACTGCTTTTCCAGATTCAAGAATTTCAGTGGCCTGCTTGAGACCCTGACCTTCCAAGCTCTTTCCACCGAGTTCAAGCATTTTGGCTGCCAATTGTAGAGCCCGTTCTTTGAGTGCCTTGGAGCATGACGGTGTATTATTAAGTACGTCCAGTACATCGAATGCTTCCAAAGCAGGGCCTATTCCGCTCCCGACCGGTTGTGATCCATCAGTTGCAACAACCTCTAACCGGATGCCAATAGCGCTAGCAACTTTTTCCATTTGCTCCTTCAACCGGACTGCAGATTCATTGGTTCTCACTTTGGCTGTATCTCCAACAGGAATGTCCACGATTACATGAGTTGATCCGGCAGAGACTTTCTTTGACAGTACTGATGCAATCATTTGTCCCTCACTGTCCACATCCAGAGCTTTTTCAACGGAAATAAGAATATCATCTGCAGGGCTGAGTTGAACCGCTCCACCCCATGTGATGCAACCCCCTTCAGTTTCTACCACCTTTCTCATCTGTTTGATGCTCAGCTCTACGGGTGCCATTGTTTCCATTGTATCGGCTGTTCCTGCCGGTGAAGTAATTGCACGTGATGAGGTTTTTGGAATTAGTAAACCGCTTGCTGCAATTATACTGACTACAATGGGTGTTGTCCGGTTCCCGGGTAAACCACCAACACAATGTTTATCCATCACAATCTCTCTGCCCCAGTCAAGCCTTTGGCCAGTATTTATCATCGCTTTCGTAAGACCAATAATCTCATCCTGCGACAAATTTCTATTTACACAAGACGTTATAAATGCCGCCAACTCTACGTTTGAATACTTTCCGAAAATGACATCAGAGACTATATCAAAAAAATCGGATTCACTGAGTTGCTTTCCATACATTTTAGCTCTTACCTTCTTGAAAGACTCAATCGGATTGAGGTGTGAGACACTAACAAAATCTCCGGTTTTAACACCGAGTCTTTTCATCGCCTCAGTTGATAGTCCCGCTTCTCCGTGAGAGATGATCTCTGATGTGACCACGTTCAGGGTCGCTATGATGCTTTTGCTTCCATTTGTAATGACCACGCGCGTGAGGGCAGTAAACCCTTCAGAATTACACACTTCGCAATCGTATCGCATGAAAACAATGTTCTCACGATATGTGTCGATGCCGATGTCTTTCACTTCGAGATGGCTTGCGTGATTCATTCCTTTCAACTTATTCTTGTAAAACTTTCCGTGCATCATTGAGCATTTTTCTCAGACACCAGTTGCAATACCAGTCAGCCAACAAGAAGCATAAGATTTTCTGAACAAAAGACGTTGGTTTGCCGTAACTTATGGACAGTTCTGCCTTTGCTCCCATTGCTTCAGGATACACTTTCAAAGTCATCTGAAATCCTGAATAGATAATGAGTCGGGATTCTCCGATTGTTTCCCAGACTTTTTCCACGCCTTCAATCCATTTTGTCACCTCCACGGTGAAATCCATTCTTAGTCCCATCATTTTTCCTTGCCACCGATATTTCGTTCCTGGGCCTTTGTGAAATGGAGTGAGATACTCCACGTTGAGCTTACTACCCATCATCATCATAGAGGTGTTTGTCATATGCGCACCGGTAACACCGAGGTCATCCATCACAGCAAACACCCGGTCGGGAGGCACTTTGAATATCTCTGTTTTCGAAAGTGCTTTCATTTTTATTTTTGTTTCATGAATTGAATTCTCTTGACTACTTGGTTCACTAACATTCCACTTACACTAAAACAAATGATAACGAACCAATCGGAAACAGAAAGCGGATAAATCGCAAGCACCTGGCGTACCGGTGTGATTTCGTACAAAGCAAAAAGTAGGGCGATGTTGATGGCCAGCGCGTACCAAACAAATTTGTTCCGGACAATTTCTGATTTAAAGAAACTGCTACCCGATGCATTCATGTTGAATACATGCAGCAATTGTGATAAGATGAGTGTAAAGAAAAGAATGTTATTGCAAAGTTGTGGATTCCATCCTTCGCTCCGGTGCAGACTAAAGTGACTGTACAATACAGCGCCAAGACTTGCCAGGGAAATTGTGACGGAGTAAACGATGATACTCTTCCAATGCTGTTTTCCGATAATGGGTTGTTCAGAATGCCGGGGCTTCTCCTTCATCACTCCATCGTTGCCCGGAGTAACACCAAGTGCAAGTGCGGGCAGCACATCGGTAATCAGGTTGATGAACAATATCTGTAGCGGGAAAAGTTGAAAGTGAAGATTGAGGATGGCGGTGACCGCGATGGTGAACAACTCACTTAGGTTACACGATAATAGAAAGATGACAAACTTTCTGATGTTATCGAATATAATTCGCCCTTGTCTGATGGCCGTGACAATGGATGAAAACGAATCATCCTTCAACACCATGTCGGCCACGTCTTGAGCGACCTGTGTGCCGCGCAATCCCATTGCGATGCCTATGTCAGCCTTCTTAAGGGCAGGTGCATCATTTACGCCATCGCCTGTCATACCCACGATGTCGCCATTTTCCTGAAACACTCTGATGAGGTCGAGCTTTTGTGCGGGTGTTACGCGGGCGAAAACCCGTGTGGCTCTCCATTGGTTTTTTTCTTCGTTGGTCAACTGCTCAAAGGGATGCATCGATGCACCAACGATGACCGAGTCTTGAGAAGACAGCAATCCGAGTTGCCTGCCGATTTCTTTGGCCGTATTCGGATGGTCTCCGGTAACCATAACGACATCGATACCTGCCGAACGGCATTCGACTAATGCATCCGGCACTTCTTTTCTGGGCGGGTCAATAAGGCCTATGATGCCAAGGAATTTAAAATCGCTCACAGGCACACGGTTTACCTGTTCACCAATTCGGTGAGCAACGGCAATAACTTTGTATCCGGCAGACGCCATTTGTTCCGCGCTCCGGATATGTTCTGACTTCTGAAATCCATCAATTGATGAATCGCATAATTTCACTATTTCTTCGACTGCACCCTTTGCATAAGCAACTGAGCCGTTGCCATTCTGATGAAGGGTTATCATCCTTTTGGTTTCCGATGAAAATGGTTCTTCGTCCACTCTGGGAAATTTGGCACGAACTTCCTCGATCGATTCTGATTGTCGCGCATGTTTCATCAAAGCAGTCTCCAATGGGTCTCCCACTTCTCGCCCCTCTGCATCAACCTCAGCTGTGTTACATAGAATGCAGGCCCGAATAATATCTTTAGTTGAATCTGAATCAGAAGGGATAACCGATTGAACCGTCATTCGATTTTCTGTGAGTGTTCCGGTTTTGTCAGTGCAGATTACGGTTGTACCTCCCAATGTTTCCACCGAAGAGAGTTTCTTCACTATTACATTGTGCCGGGCCATTTTTAACATGCCGCGAGCCAATCCAAGCGTAGCCACAATAGGCAGGCCCTCGGGGATGGCGGCAACGGCTAACGCGATTGATGTGTTAACCATCTCCACCAACTCATGACCCATTGACCAGCCAGCGAGGAAAATAATAAGCACCAGAACCACGGTAACCTTAATCAGCTTCTTGCTGAATTGTTCCAGCTTTTTTTCAAGCGGTGTCGCTGATTGCTCAGCCTTGCTAACGAGGTTGGCCACTTTGCCAAGTTCCGTACTCATGCCCGTAGCAGTAGCCAAAGCCCATGCATTTCCTTTGGTTACAAAAGTTCCTTTGAATGCCATGTTGGTCTGCTCGGCTAAAGGTGTTCCCTCTTCAAGGATGCTTGTCGTTTTTTCAACAGGCACCGACTCACCGGTCAGCGAGGATTCATTGATTTGTAATTGAGAATACTTCAGGATGCGGGCATCAGCCGACACCATGTCGCCTGCTTCAATAAAAAGCACGTCACCTGGCACAACTCCCTCGGCATCTATTTCCAGAAGTTTGCCGTTCCGCAGCACCTTGGCTGGAACGGATGAAAGTTTCTGCAAGGCCTCCATCGATTGCCCCGCCTGGTACTCCATGTAAAAACCAATAATCGCATTTATGAAAATCACGATAAGGATCGCCACTCCGTCCAGCCATTCCTGAAAATAGAATGACATGAGGGCCGCAAACAGGAGCAGATAAACAATGGGACTTTTGAATTGCGTAAGTAAAATCCGCCACCATGAAATCTGGTCGTCTCTACTGATTTTATTTTTTCCGTATTGGACGAGCCGCTTGGAAACCTCCGCGGAGGTTAAGCCAATCTCTGGATTAATCTTAATGCTGTCAGTCAATTCTTGAATCGTTGAAGCGAAGGGCGAATTCATAGCGCGTGATGTTTTGCTGTTGCTATTAGCTGACCACAAAGTTCCCGGCCTTCCTGCATCACGTTCTTGATTCTTGCTGACTGAACATTAATGCTTTTCAGTAAGTCTTCGTTATGACAAACTTCGGCACACAACACAACGTCTCTATGCAAAAGCTCGGTCTTCTCTTTACTTGTAAGTGAGGTTAGACATGTAAGGGGATAAAGTCCCATCTCATCAATGATGAGTTTCAGGCTTGCATTTTGCGGATAGTCCCATCCCAGTAATTTCAAGCCGACACATTCACCATATCGCACTGCATCAAGCGTAAAGCGTGTGTTAGTCACTACCCAGCCTTGATGAAATTTATTGAAATGGCCGGGTAACTGCTTCCACTTGCCTTCCACATCTTTAAATCTCGATTGAATGTAAAGGGGAATCTTAACATCGCAGAAAATACCTTGCTGATTGTGATACTTACATTCTATCATGAAATGTTGCTCGTCTTTCTCGGCAATAACATCTACCTCATGATTCACACATTGCCCTGCAATGATCTTGCTCACCTGAACCTGATAGCCCTGATATTTCAGAATGGCTCCTACAAATTTCTCAAACGGATAGCCAGAAGGTCCCAGCTCCATGATCGCTCTTTTTAGATTATATCGAGCAGCCAGATGCCTCGAAAAATCTTTCAATTGGCTAAACGCCTTTTGGTATATCTTTTTGGTGGAGATACCGGAATAGAGTCCCTTCACAACTTTCTTCACAATCACTTCAGCGTCATCTTTTGATGCTCCGGATTTCAAAAGTGACTGGAGTAGCTTCTCCTGTTGAAATGGAACTCTCTCCCCATTGGCTTTTAGTACTTCTATACTTTCCATAAAAGTGTCTTTCGTTACGACCTCACAAACTTAGAATGCAAATTGACGGCAGTCTCTGAAACACAAAGACAGCCGTCCTTTGAACCTATTTGCTACTCACGTATATATGAGTCACTTTGTACATCTTATGGAAAGAGTCGTACGCTGCCAGTTCATCATCTGATTTGAAAGCAGCATCCAAAGCATCATGAAATTTGTGATTTTCAGGAAAAAGTTTCTTAAGATTTTCCAACGTTAACCTGGCAACGGTGTCGGATCCACCAAGACTAAAGTAATAGTGAGTTACCGCCTGTTGATTTTTTGACGCTCCTTTCGTGTGCTTGTATATGAGTATCTCTTCCGAAGGGTTGAGAATAACAAAATGGCCATCGTTGATAAACCGATAGGCAACCCCGTCACAATCCTTGTATCCAAAAATTTCCTTTTTGGTTAAATTATGACTTTCACCATTATGGACAACCGTGATATAGCTGCGGTTCAAAAATTCATTCAGCTTTATTTTATGCTTTTCTGTTGAACAGTTAATAGCGTAGGTCAATTTGCCGCTAGCAAAATCAGATGCACTCATGTAAACACCACTTTCCTGAGAAAATGCATTTAATGAAACAAGTGCAAAGGCAATATTCAATATCATTTTTATAGTTTTCATAGTTTTAATTTTAAATGGAATTGTAAGAGTTAATAAATAAACTGACACGGAAAGGGTGATACTCCAAATTCCTGACAGCAGCAATTCACATTTTAAATAATGAATACCTTGTGGATGAGATAACGCGGTTGCTTGTATAGCGGAATCAACGGACCTGATGGATGAAATTTATCCAACAGGGTTTGACTATCGACCACCAACATAAAATGGTCAAATGTTGAAACCGGTAAATACGCAAGCAAGTTGATAGTAATGTCCTGAGTAAAGTGAACAACATCGTATTCGCTTTGCATCTCCAGTTCTATTGAGGAGTTGTTGCAGCAGGAGCAATCGCCTTCACAGCAATTTTCCGGGTCAATGATTATGGTGAGATGGTCAAAAGAATTTCCACAATAATGCAAATTGACCAACACCCCAGCATTAAATGTCAGGTAGAGAATGGTTAAGGATATTTTTAATGCCTTTATCACTTGCGGGCGAAACATTTGGACTATGTAAATGTGACAAAAATGTAATCCGCGTCCTGTGACACCTGACAGTCAGATTCCTGATTTTTATCAGGATAAAAGGGGGCAGTCAACAGGCCCTCAGATTCCGGGTATTGAAAAAAAAAGACCCGCCTTCTCAGACGGGTCCATACTATTATAGAGTAATCCAACCCTAAACCCCAACACCTTTTCCCTTCCTCGGCTTCTTTTCCTTTTTCCCCTCACCCTCTTCGTCAACGTCTTGTTTCTGAGTTTCCTTTTTCTCCTTGGAATTGTCCGAGTCCTGCTTCTCCTTTTTCTCTATGCCCTGGAACTGTTTTTCCATTTTGGCATCGTACAGGTTCAGGGTCTTGAACTGAGGGTTGGCTTCGATGAACATTTTCTGTTCCTGACCTTCTTTAATAAAGGTCACTGGTTGCAGATTGCCTTTCTCCAGCGACTTGATTAGTTTGACCTTTTCCTCATCATTGCCCAATTCCTTGATCGGGTAGCGGTTTAGTACGGGCTCCAGCTCATAACCATAACCCTGATGGTACTGCTTCACTTTGAAGTTGTCGTTCTTGTCTTTCTCAGCGAAGTCCAGTTGCAGCCATGCATTGAAAGGCTGACCTTCTTTGTTGGTCAGGTCTTTGTTTACTGACCGGCCACTTAAAAGATTATACGCTTCCTTCGCTGTAATACCGGAATTCTTGGTGACATAGAACGTCTGGGTCTTCTCCTGTGCCGGGTCATCATTCTTCAGTGTGGCCTGATAGCGATTGAAGAAATACATATCCGTCTGATCCGACTTTTTGAAGTCGAGTCGGTAGTCCACCTTGTCGTTGATCCCATCTCTTTTAAATTCTCCCTGCAAGGTGAGATTAAACTCGGCTGGTTGCTGTGTGATTTGTTTCTCAAGGTCGGCATTCAGTTTATCACCGAAACCCATGTACTTGAGACCGTCTCTAAGAAATTCAAAATTCTTGGTGTTCATAATCTGTTTGTTTAAAGTTTGTAATAGTGAGCCAACTCAGATTCCATTGTTATTCAAGCAATCGTGCCTTCACGATGGTTTTGTTTTTGATTTCAAGTTCGAAATGCCTCCCTCCATTTTGTTCGAACATTTCTATATCAAAATGCTTCGATTCCGGGATGGTGAGTTTTGTGAGGGCATAGACAAGATCGGTCGAGGTCCCGCCTTTCACGGACTTATCGTTTCCATAAACATAGATCGGCTTAACCTCAATTTCCTGTGAAGCGGTGCGCTTGATCTGCGCCTTATCCCGGATGTAAAATTTGAGGAAGTCAATATCATAGTTAATGTTGGACTCGTTAGTAATCCTGAAACGATAGAACATCATATCATCCTTGATATAAATACCAAGCAATGCGAAATTGATTTTATGCTTGCTCTCCCTGCTATTTCGAATCGTCCGCTTTCCCTGGATAATTCCGGAAGCACAGTTTTCCATTTCGGTCTCTGTTAATTCCGTTTCAAAGACGAGCGTAGCCGGACTCTGTGAATTGTTAAAATTCATAGTAAGACTTGCAGGCTCCACTGAATAGTTCACTGTGAATTGATGGAGCGTCCCGTCCGAAGTAATCACCGTCAGGTTGGTTTCAGGAATGTTTTCCCGGCCAGCCTTGAGTTGCAGTACGTTGCCAACACCTTTGGCTTTTTGGGCAATTACATCTCTGCTTCCCCTGTCAACGCTTTTGATGATTGCCGGAAAAATGAGACTCGAAGTTTTGTTGTAGGTGATTTCTACATTGTGCGACTCAACTATGGGCTGACTTTTTGCGTCTCTGGCCCAATTAGCAAGGAATCCCCACAACAGGATTCTTACAAAAAGATTATTTAAGAAGTAAATCATATCACGATTTGTTTAAAAATGAATTGAATTGGTTATTGACTTAATTGATTGCTGTCCTTAAGCAGAATTTGATAGCCTGCTTTTACAACTACTTTTATCAGCTTCACTTTTTTGCTGAACAGCCCTTTAGCGGCTGCGATGCCTGCGGTCGCTGCCTGGGCACCCAACGACTGATCCATACTCAGGAATTGCATACCCTGCAGAGCCTGGTCGGATGATTGTTGCGCTACGTCACGAGTTATCGCTCCGGGGATATAAATCCCTTCAAGGCCGTCCAGGTCGAATACAGAAAGCGAAACCGGAAACAACGATTTATCATGGCGAATAGAGTTAACGGAAACCGTTAACCGTTCCCCTTCGATGGCGCATGTTCCATAAACGAACTGATCTTTTGAAATGAGCTTTCCGTTTATATAGACATCATTTAGCAATCGCATTTTTACTGTTGAACCAGCAACAAGTTCCTGAGTATCATGAATGACAGCTTCAATAGCATTGCCCTGACTTTGTTCGTCTGGAATCTCATCATCCAGACCATAAAAGGAATTCTGAGACGGTTTGACGGAGAAAACTCGGCTTAACAAAGCGGAACTATCGGTCGCTACCTGATTTACACCCCGGACCGGATTCATCAAGGTGATATTATCGGCTTGACGAGAAGGTTCAACAGGGAACACCTGACCTTGCTTTTGCTCACTTTGTTCCTTCATCTTTTCACGAACTCTGTTTGGGTGCTGGATGTCAAGAATTTTATCGAGCATGCTTTCAATTTGCTGCATTTCAGGATCAGCTTCATTCCCCTTGTTCATCATCTCCATCATTTTTTCCAGGTCTTTTACATCAGAAGAAAATTGCGGGTCTGTGTGATCGGAGATAATGGTTTGTTCTTTTGTTTCTTCAAAAGCCGTTGCTGCTGGCTTGTTTAATTCCCGGTAGAGTTGTTCAAGTTTTTGATTTACCTTTTCCTCGTTGGGATCAATAGCCTCTCTTCTTACTGAAGAAGATGTATTGCTAGAATTCCCTGAACGAGCCTGCGTATTTTTCTTTGCTGGTTCCTGTTGGATCTTCTGCTCCGGGATTTCGCCAAGGCTAATCAGGTCAAAGTAGGGATCGTTTTTTCTTTCCTCCTCGAATTTGAGTGAGTCCCGCTCTGCTCTTTCATACAATGCAAGCTTGTTCCACTCCTCATTATTGAAATGAGCGTCAGGAAGTTCAGGGTTCAATCCCGTCTCATCATTTGCCTGCGCCTGGGCAGGCGATCCCTGGCCACCACCAAGAGCCCAAAAAATAATCGCGAGAAAGGGTAATACCAGCATCGGCAATACCATGACAAACTTTCTTCGCTGTAAAAACTTTTGTGAGTGTTTCATAATTATTGTGTTTTGTTAATGAGTGCTTTCGTTATGCGACTTACCTTTTCAATCCTCTTTTCTGGGCAGGTATGAAGTGGAGTTTCTTTTCGTATGCGTTCAGTTGCTGTCGCGTAATTGGCTCCCAACCTTTTGTTTTGTTCAGGGAGTCTCTTGAGAATTCAGGATCGCGGTTGATGAAGAGTTGGCCTTCTGTGTCAACGGCTACATAAAAAGCTTCAAATTCTCCATCGATCTCGCCTTTCATTTTTCCGATGGGAGTTAATTTCTGTGTGGCTGAATCATTCATATAGATGTCTTTAGGTGATGTAATTTTATCGATTGAAATTGTGGTACGTTCTTTCTCGCTTGTCACGGACTGAACCAGTTGCAACAGGCAAACTGCGGCTAGCACTGAACCAAAAATCAGAAGGCTTATCCTTTTGTGGGATTCTGAAAGGCTGTTTACTCTTTCATTGAGAAAATCAGCTATCGATTGTTTTGCAATGTGAAGTTTCTGAGAAACCATGTCTTTATTGGAGTCTTTACGAACCTCTCTCTTTTCATTTCTGTCTTTCATGGTTACCGGTTTTCGATTTTGATGTTTTTGTTTTCAATCGTGGCCCACTTTTCGATCAGGAAGCCATGTGGATTGTTATCAGATCGCGATACATTTCTGAGAAAACCCTCGGTTACAAGACTTCTTGTTACAATTGATGTTGTACGAATCAATCGTTGTCTTGCGTAGCACTTGAAGTAAAAAGGGTATTGATTGATGTCGATGCTGATGCTATCTGTTACGATCTCCTGACTGATGTTGCCCGAAATGATATTTGAATAATACCTGTTTTCCTTCAGGTCATCATACTGACGCTTTGCAGAGCCATCGGCCAGGTAAAGCGCTTTTGATACGTTGGCTTCGATCACCCTGTCATCGGGGTCAAGTGTGAAGAAGTAAAAATGAAACATCCTCACATGGTCTCTTGCTTCAACCGGAATGTTGTCCTTCCGCTCGGCTGACCAGGCCTCCAATGCTTTGCCATTGGCCAGTATATAGATGCGCTCCTGCATGTGTGTTACCATTTCAATGCTCTTGTAAATAGTATAACCGCAAATCATCACACAGGCTGCAATCATGGCAATTGAAAAGAACCTGATGTGTTTGAATGCGGAGTCAATATTTCTAAGCTGGCTGAACATGGTGCGGTCGCTCATTTGCCTGATAGTTTATCGTGCATGAAGTTTCCTGAACCTGAATTGCTTTCAGCGGAACCTCCTGAATTTCGCGCGCTTCCGTTTGCAGTTGATGATTGGCTGGAAGAACTGAAAACGGAACCTGCTCCAACTGCTGCCGTGCTCACTGCCGCTCTCGACCCGCCTGTGAAAACATTGGAGGTTTTATAGAGAAGCACATTTCCTCCACCGGCATGAACGATGTAGTTGGCAACGCTTGGCACCGTGAAGTATCCGACAATGCCCATCACAAGAAAAATCAGGTAAGCCGTATCTGTCGCGCTGAAAAAAGTATCTCCATATTTAACCACCTGCTGAATGTCGATACGTAGCATGTTCTCCTGAACTTTGGCTATGATGGCTCCGAAAATATTGGCCACAGGCAACCACAGAAACACATTGATATAGCGGGCTATCCAAACCGTTAACGTGTGTTGCAATCCATCAAAAACGGAAATGCCGAAAATGAGCGGACCAAGAATGGCCAGAACAATCAGGTAAAAAGTTCGGATCGTGTTAATACATAATGCGGCTGCTTCATAAAGGACATGCAATATTTCCGACATCCATTGCTTAACCGTATTGCGAAAGTTGTAAGACGCTTTCGCCATCGCGAATTTGATATCATTCCCCAGGCCGTCAAGCGTTCCTTCGCCTGTTCCGTCAGGGTGGGTATATTGATACCATTTGTCACGGTCTCCGCTTCCATCCGGGCCGACATACATTTGCCACGCAGGCGTTTTCTTAATCGCCTCCTCTTTTAATCTTAATAAATAAGCGATTGCATTGTTTGAGCCCGTGACCATGGCGGCTGTGCCTGTTACCGTTGGTTTCAGAATTCCATTGATAACGGCCAGTACATAGGGAAACATCATCACGCACAGGCCGAGAGCAAACGGCCTCAGCAACGGATAAAAGTCTATCGGCTCGGCATTAGCCAGGTGCCTCCACACCCTTGAAGAAATATACCACAGTGCTGCAAAGCCGGCCAGTCCTCGGCCAACCCCGATCAGTTTACTGCACAAAGGCAGCATCTCGCTGTATAGCTGGTCCAATACGCTTTGCAGACTGTGGATCTCCCCCGCGTAACTCTGAGCACACAAAACGCCAGGCAAAAAAGTCGCGGTGAGAAATGCTATTGATAGTTTTGAAAATTTCGATTGCATAAAACTTTAATTGATGCCATATAAATGATTGAGTGTTCGTACATCATTGGCCGACCGGGCACGCTGAATAGCGAGCAACTGGGTACTATTGTTGAAGCCCCTTAGAAAAATCAGCTTACTCTCCATGTCATAGAAAATGCGATCGATGGCCTTCATCCGCTCGTCATCACTCATCCTTAGTTTAGTGGCCGTAATAATCATGGTGAGGTCGTCAAGGTTCCGAAGACTCGCGTGGAACAGGTAGTTGTAGACATTCGCCAGGTATTGAATTTCCTGAGGAGAAAAATTGGGATCGTTCCTGAAGCGGTTGTAGGCATTCTTGTACTCCTTGAGTAGCAACCTTTGGTAGTCGATGATGTAGGGAATTCTTTTATAATTCCTCACGGCAGGGTTTACGAGAAACAAACCGTCAAGAAAAACCTGGTGCAGTTTGTAATTGCCCTCAGAAATATTCTTGATTGTGTTATAGCCGCTGGAAAGTATCTTGTATCCCGCGTACATGTTATCCAGAATTTTCTCCAGCTCCATCAGTTTCTCCCAATTCAAAAGGAGTTGCTGTGCCTCATTGGCCTGTGCGGCAACTTGAGTCGATATGAACAGGGCCAGTATTGTTGAAAGCATGATTCTTTTCATGACGCTCTTTGGTTTAGAGGATTTCGAAATGTTTCCGTAACAATTCTGTTTCGTGTTTTTCTTTTTCACGCTCGTAGGCCAGCATTTGCGTGTCGTCACCGAATGCGTGTACAAAGGCTCGCTTGTCCTGCATGTCATCGTAGACTTTGTTGATTCGCAGCAGGCGCTCATCGTCTGTCATCTCTGTTTCATTAGTACGAATGATTGTCAGCAATTCAGATAGGGAGGCATCGCAGAGAAAGAGCAGATTGGAATGCACCTTGGCGATGTAGCGAACTTCTTCAGGTGTAAACGAATCATTGGTCTTGCAGAAATCGTAAACACGCTTCATGTCGCGGGTGATGTAAATCTGAAAGGCAATGATGTCGGCTACCTTCGCTGAATTACTGATAGCGGGATTTACATTTTTCAGAGAACCGAAAAAGTCACGGTGCAAGTTGAAATTGCCATCTTTGATGTTGCTGATGGTGTTCAGTCCTTTTTGAGCGATCTCGTAACCTTTTTTCAGTTTGCTGAGATAAACCTTCAATGCGGCTATCTGTTCGATGAGGTATTTCCTCTGTGTTTTCTTTTGCCTGAACCATTCGTTGAAAGTTTGTGCCTGGCAATCAGTAGGCAGCAGGCAATGGGCAGTATGCAGTAGAATGATCATAAAGATGATCTTCATGCATTTGTGAAATGGTCTATTCGATTCCATATAATTTTTTTACTGTTTCGATTTCATGCTCGTCTTTGGCGCGGCTCATGCTTAACCTGATGTTCTGGTTGTTGAATTGCTGCAAATCCTGATAGTTCTTGTCAATGGCATCACCGGCTTTGTTAATGATCTCAAGCCGTTTGGCGTCCGACATTTGTGTTTTGTAAGAATTGATGACCAGCATGATCTCATCGAGATTGTACAGGCTCTCGTTCAGAATACCTGTGTACACAGCATACATATAGTCGATTTCCGACCTGGTGAAATGCTTGTCCTGATTCACCATCTCCCAGGTGAATTTGTACTGCTGAGCAATTTGCTTCTGCCGCTGAATAATCATGGCAATGCGGTGATAGGTGGCGAGTGTCTTTCTCACCTGCCACAGTTCATCGTAGTACTTTTTGTAGAGCTGTCGTTGCTTTTCCGTCCACTGTGCGATTTCCTTGAGCTTCAGTTGCGACAGTTTGTTCTCCAGAACTTTTTGTGCGTTCTGTAACCAGATGGTCTTTGTTTGCAGCCGCTGGATCATCAGGTCAATGGCCTTGATTACTTTGATCACACCCTGCCGGATGATCTCCAATATGGGAATTGCTGCTTTTGTCTCCTGGACGGGCATTGTCACTATGACGGTTGTACCCAGCAGCATGATTAGAAGTGTTTTTCTGATTCGGTTCATGCGATTTTTGTTTTAAGCTTTTCCTACACGTATGTCATTTGCCAGTTCGCTGATTCCTTTCCGGATGTCTCCATTCCATTTCTTCGCGTAAACCTGGACTTTGATCTTCTCTGATTCTTCGGTGGTGTAGGCGAGGTATTCTTCAAGCGATACTTCCGTAGCGTAAACTTTTGAAACCATACCACCAAGGCTGATAAATACTTCCTTGTATTTCCGGGTTGGGTCGTTGCCTTTGTTTATGGAAAGCACCAGTGCCTTTTCCTTTTCAGTAAGACCCAGTAGTTGTTGAATCTGATCGAACTTGTTCTGGTACTTGCTCTGATCCAGCAGAATTTTGCAATCGGAGTTATTGATGATTGCCTGCTTGACAATTGGCGAACTGATAATGTCCTCGACTTCCTGCGTAACCACTATGGCTTCTCCGTAAAACTTCCTGACTGTTTTGAACAGGTATTTGATATACTCTGCCATTCCTTCTTTAGCGATTGCCTTCCAGGCTTCCTCGATCAGGATCATCTTGCGGATGCCCTTCAGCTTGCGCATCTTGGAAATGAAAACCTCCATGATGATGATCGTCACCACTGGAAAAAGGATCGGGTGATCCTTGATGTTGTCGAGTTCGAAGACAATAAATCGCTCTTTCAGAAGTTCAAGGTTCTCCGTTGCGTTAAGCAGGTAGTCGAATTCGCCTCCTTTATAATAGGGTCTGAGCACGTAAAGAAAATTCTCAACATCAAAGTCTTTCTCTTTTACGCGGTCTTCCTTGAGCGTTTGTACAAAAACATCGCGAAGGAACTCATAGAAAGAATTAAAACAGGGGAATAGGTTCTTGTTCCCGTCAAGATGTTCGTAGTACATCTTCAGAGCAATTGACAATGCCACGTACTCCGAGCGGTTGAACGTCTCATCATCCTTTTTCCAAAGTGCGAGTAATAATGTTTTGATGCTTTCCTTCTTCTCGGTATCCAGCGTGTCACCCGCACTGATGTAGAAGGGATTGAACCGGATGGGATTGGTTTCATCATACGTGAAGTAGTATCCGTTCACCAGCTCGCACAGTCCTTTGTAGGAATGACCTACGTCCACGAGTACGATATGTGTACCCTGTTCATAATAGGATCGCACCATGTGATTGGTGAAGAATGATTTTCCACTGCCTGACGGCCCCAGGATGAACTTATTGCGATTGGTGCAGATACCTTTCTTCACAGGCTCATCCGAAATATCAACATGGAATGGCCTGCCGGTGAGCCTGTCGCCCAACCGGATACCTACCGGGCTGACAGATGACTGATAGTTCGTTTCAAGATTGAGAAAACAGGTGGCTTGTTCTGTGAACGTGTCGAACGTATCGTTCATAGGAAAGTCCGCTTCATTCCCTGGGAGTCCCGCCCAGAATATTTGTGGCGCTCCATCCGTCTCCTGCCTGGCTATTGCATCCATCTGCGCAAGTGCGGATGAAACTTGCGTTCTGAGTTCTTTCAGCTCCTGCTGGTTGTCCGTCCAAAGCAATACATTAAAGTGTGCCTTTACCGGCTGACGCTGCGATGAAATTGCTTCGTTCAGGAAGTCATTGGTGGCATCCCGGCTTATGGCATTCTCACGCGAGTAAGCCGAAAGTGATTGAAGTCTTAACCGTTTGCTTTCAAGATGTTTGATTGTTTTATGCGCATCATCAATGAAGATGTATTGATTGAAGATGTGGTTGCAGGAAAGCAACTGGCCAAGCGGTGAAGCAAAACCTACACTGAATTTGGTCTTGTCTGTGGAATACCTGTCGTAGTTGATGCGCGACCCGCACAGTGAAGGCAGGTCTTCTACATCCGCCAGTGAAAATAATTGACAGAACTGATCACCGATTCGGAATTCATCTTTGAAATGAATGTCCCTGATAGTGGGCTTGTCAGAATCCGAAAGAAGGAAACAATATCTTTCCAGAAGCCCGGTTTGATTTTTGGTTCCAGCAAGCTGATCGTCTTTGACTCGCTCTAACTTAACAAAGCCGCTGTCCTGCAGAATCCGTTCAAACTGTCCTGCGGAATCAAGAAACTCCTGTATTCGTTGGGGATTCAATGTTTCTTCCGGAATAAGTGTTCTTCGGATCAGGTTCGAAAAGACGGAACTGGATGGTTTCCTGCTGACAGGTTTACGGGTGAGGAAAATCCGGCATTGGTGATCCAGGTATGGGCGTTCATTGAAGAACCTTTCGCTGGACCGTGATAAGAATGATTGTTCACCGCTTTCAAAGTCAGCACGCTGCTGCTTGGAGAAAAACCAATCCTGCTTGTGGAACACAGAATGATTAGGCAATACTTTAATTGCTTTCACAAGAACCTGGTGAAAGGCTTCATATTCCTGATCCGACATGGTGAATATTTCAGGCAGTGTTGCTTCGTAGGCTAGTGTTACATCCCCCTGCTTTGAGAGAATGCAGTCGTTCTCCACTTTGTAAATGGGAAATACTTTAGACAGCGGAATTGGTTGTGCCATGCTATTCCTGCTTTGTGAGTTGAAGAAATATTTTTCTTGTCCTCCCCAAAATGGCATCGGGGATGCTGCGTGTGGCCAGCTTTTTCAACAGCCCGTATTGACCGTACTTATCACTCATGCGGTACACAGTCGTAAACAAGACCACACCCAGGCCACCTGTCAGGATAAGGCACACGAACATATTCACACCCGCGATGTAGAGGACGGCAAAAAGAATAAGGAGCGAGATCAAGCCTGCTCCGAGGTAGGCAATGTATTGGGCCTTGAGCCCTTTAAACTCAATCGGCTTGTTAATGCCCTTGTTGATTTTGTAAACGCTGGCCGACATGTTTCAGGATTACAGTCCGAAGAATGATCTGAGTACCGTTGCCACGATCACCAGGAAAACACAACTGCCAAACCATGCAGCCGCTACCTTTCCGGTGTCCGGGTCACCGCTGTTCCATTTCTGATACACCTTGACTGCACCGACAAGTCCGAGGATCGCACCGATAGCATACATGAGGTTTGTGCCGGTGGTGAAATAACTGCGCACCCGCATGGTGGCTTCGTTAATACCTGCATTTCCATCCTGCGCGTTGGCAGGTAACAGCAAGGTCATGGCATACATGAACAAGGCAAGTCCCAATGCTTTGCCTTTCTTGATTGTGAATTGAATTACTCTTTTCATAAAATTTGATTTTGATTGATGGATAATGATTATTCGTTGCCTTCTGTCCACCACGATTTGACCTCATCGAGAGTGAAAGAGTGTGCGGTATTCGTTGATAGGGAATTGTTGATGAACCGACTTATCAATTCCTGGTGGTTGGTTGCTATCAGTTGGGGGTAGCGTTGTAAAAGAGATTGATAGATGGAGGTAATTTCCTCCTTGCTGCCTTCTGATAACTCTTTGATTATTGTTTGGATCTCCGCGAAGAGTTCCGCAGCGGATTTAACAATCAACATGTTTGCTGGGTCGACAGTCACATAACCAATTACGTCTTCAATTTCCGTTAGAGGTTGTGCATTAATCTCTTCTGATTCAACTACGTTTTCATGTGGAACATTTACTGCGGTCTCGTATTTAACTGAGCCCATGAGATCAGTGGATTCATTTGAATCACTTTGATCAACGTATGCATCAGCCTCAATACTTTTTCGCTGACTTTGATTGAAAATGGATTTGATCTCTTCACTGTATAGTAAGAGCGCGGTGATTGCGTAGTATCCTCCCACGATTATACCAATCGCTGAAAGGAATTCTTGCCAGGAAATTGAATTGAACATAGCCTTCGTGTTTGATTACGAAGGCGAAAGTGTGAGCTACTTAAAAAAGATGTTCACAAGATGGGGGGAAGATGGGGAAGATTTTCTCAACATAATTTTTAAATGGGTTTCGATTATGAATGCTAAGTACATCTTTTGCAGGCCAAGAGAAAAAAACACCATAATGACCTGCGGGGGGATGTGCGATAGGAAGCTGCTCATTCTAAGTTGTTACCACGCGAATTTCTTTAAGAATTCATTGATGCTCTCTACAAGCTTTTCCCTTCGGTGGGTTAGGAAGTCATTGTATTTATTCAACTTCCAAAGGTTTCTATTGGATGGGAGCATGTGATGATCCAAAATATCTTCCCCGCGTTTTTCTACAACATCGATGAGATATTGTTCAGGTTCTTTATTGCTAATGTTTCGATTGGTCTTTCCTCCAATAAAGGCCATGTTAGCTATCTCGTTTATCTCTTTTCGGTCAGCGCCTTGCTTCTTTAAAAGTGACTTTGGAAATATATGATGGAATTGCAATGCATGTGCTCTTCCAATTAATCGTTCCGAGATTGCCATTCCTGTAAACCAGTCTTTTATTCCTTGTTGCTTGGATACGATAAACAACATACTGAAGTAAGGGCTTCTTCTATTCTTACCTTTTATCTCATCGACTGAAGCGTAGAAGTCTTTAACCTGAAGTTTGAGAATAGAAAGTAGCTCGTCTAAGTTTTTCGTTCTGTATAAAGCTGAAATATCGCTATCTAGTAAACCTTCACTTGAGCCTAGACCGTAACGGCCTTTCATGTGCGCCACGTAGAACCAAAACATTAACTTCTTCTCTTCCTCTTTTGTGAGTTTTTCATTTTTCAAAATAGCATAGTAGGATATAGGGACTAATAAGAATGGTGAGCCTAACAATCGAAGGTTCTCGATGCGAGCATTATTCTTTAATAGATTAATAGCAAATCGTAAACCATGTTGGGTTTTCTTCCATGCTTCTTTGAAGTTTTCAATAGGGACTCGGTTAACCGTTTTGAATTTACTTTGATTGGTAGCAAAAGCTACCAACGTCTTTACTAAAATACCTGAATCGAGCAGGTAATCTTCATTATTATCAAACTCTTTAGCAAACTTATCGATCTCCGTAATAAAACCTTTCCACTTGGAAGTGATCTGTGCCAAGGCTAAGTCTGAACCTCGTAATTTTGCTCCAAGTGAATTGACTCTGACAAATATTTCAGTCACTTCCTCATAAGAAAGTTTCTTGTCCAGAATCTGCATTACATATGGATAATCCTCGATTTTCTTTAGCTTCTTGATTCGTTCTGCGTACTTTTCCCAATTGGGATCATCAGAATTAATACCAAGTGGCTTTAGTAATTGAGATTCAGTCCTTATAAATACTTCTGATACTGAAATCCACGTAGGATCATTCTTTAATGATCTGGAAGCAACAACAAAAGTCCTTTTTCGCAGCTCTTCCATAATATCACTTTCACTCTCGTTTCCATTGTCATCGTCATCATCATCCTCATCTTCTTCTTCATCTAGCTCTGTAGATTCCTCTACGATGGTATCTGGATGATTTAGATTAAACATAATATCTATGGGCTTCTTTTTATTACGCACAGAAACTGGCTTGCCTGAAAGAATGGCTGTTAGACTTGTTAAGCGTTGCTGGCCATCTAACAACAACAGTTTATTCGAAAGCTGATTTTCTTTTATGCCTTGTATTTGAAGACTCCTGTCCTCTAAGTTTGGATCACCTTCCCAAACAAGAATTGCACCTGAAGGATAGCCTCTGTAAAGTGAGTCCAGTAAATCTCGCACCTTGATTGTAGTCCACACATACCTGCGTTGCATTTCTGGTAGAGCCAGTTCACCTGATAATACTTTATCGACTAATTGCCGGACACTTATATCTTGTTTTGCCATTGGCTACAGTAATTTTTGTTTACTCTTCTAAAACAGTATTGGGCCATGCGTAGGATGAATATATAAAAAGGTGTTCCTTCCTCGCGACTGGTAATTTTAGCTTTAATAAGAATCCTGATTCTTCTCTTCCTTCATTGATAAATTATTGCTCGCTCATGAATATATTGAGGCTCCCCGTCAAGCAGAACTACCTGACTGTTCCAATTGCCTTTTTCATCATAAGTGTACCTGTATTCTTTCAAATAGCTTTCTTTAATCGACTTATATCGATAGCCAGTTGCTAAGCCATCTTTAAAAGGTAAATATTCGTAAACTCCGTCTTCCATCCCATTTTCGTCTAGGGAGATTTCTCTCATTAATTCCCCAGCGGAATTATATTCGTTTCTGGACCAGGATATGAGATCGCTGGGTTCACTAAAAGATTTTTCTTCAGTGATCTTTCCGTGCTCGTCATATCTTGTAATAAAGGTAGCTTCCACATCGCTTGATCTTGATTTTGGTAACACTATAATTTTACTATCCTCTTTGTATGTATGTATGGCCTTATCATTATCGTTCCACCTGAAACTGCCATAGAAATTCCAATTAACCTCCTTTCTTATCCGATTAGATTTATCGTAATAATACTGCGTGAGTTCCAATAGACTTTGGTCTTCAGTGTGCAGTTTTGAAGTAGCTATTAATCTTTTTCCATAACCATAACCAAAAACCATTGTGCATTTGTAGGGCTTATCATGATGCACACTATGTGTTAACACGCCTTTGCTATTAAAGAACAGTTCATAATTACCATGGAATTCTTTTAATTCAAGAGCATAACTAATCTTCTCAATTTTCGGCACCCCTGAGCGAAAGGAAATGCTTTTAATCCCATTTCTGTATTGTGAACTGTATTTCACAAATTCATCCAAGAACATCTCAGTTGGTTTTGACTTTATCCACTCTTCCTTTATTTGCTTAGGGTCTTATAAAAATCTTTGTAACGCTTCTCTGTATCATCAATCAGGTCACTAAATGTTTTGACTTTAAATTGGCTTCCTCGGTACTTCTTTTTTCGCTCTAATTCAGTGCTAATACTTTTTCCAACCAGGTAACATTCAAAACTTTTTCCCGAATACTTCTGCTCAATAATAGACAGGTAGTTTTCAAGCTGATTTAGATCCTCAATTTCCAATGAATGGGACGGTCTTTTTAATTCAACAATAATCAATTTATCACCCACACTACCGCATACAAAATCAGGCCTTTTCTTTTCGTTGCCTTTGTTTTTCTTAACAACATCATCCCCAACAATTTTTCTCAGCGTTTCATTGCTGTGCATAAGCCAATAACGTTCATCGATGATCCACATCGCTCTTTCCAAGATTCGATGAATTGAATCATCTCCTCTTATTTCATAGGTCTTATCATCGAGAATACGGTTTTTGAAAAGTTCTAATGTTTGAATCCTCTCTATTACCTGACTTGAAATGGAGGTAAGCTGTTTGAGAGACCATGATTTGAGTAATTCGGCAAGATCTTCTACTGCGCGGGCACCTTGCTTTGGTAAGTGTTGAGCAACATCAACAAATGCCTGTCGAAATCCAGCGTCTGTTTTAGAAAGCAATTCAGAAATCTCTTTCAATATATCAGCTATATCAGAGTAGCTACTTTCTTCCCATTTTGTGACGTCTAATTGCTGTAGTACTTTCCGAACAAGTTCAGGATACCCCTTCGTTAATTTCTTGATCTGACTTACCGAAACGTCATTCCCCTTTGTGGTCAACTCCTTAACAATCTCATTCTTCGTTTTCCATCCCAGATAAGGGATTAGTTTTGATTGAATGATTTCGACAATTTTCTCCCACTGTTCCTGGTTATTAATATTGAAAGAGGCTTTACCACCTGGCCACCATTTATAAAGGGTAATTCTTTTTTCGTCACTCTCTTGAGGAATGGTGACTTGGGCAAATGTATTGCCCATAACTTTTTCAATTTTCTTAATAAACTCTGGAGCGAATTTCTTATTTCCACATGTCACACACACTCGCGCGGTGAGCTTATTCTCGGCAGAACACTTTTGGCATAGCTTAAAGTCATCTTTATTTTTTTTCTTAGTGGGGGATTTCTTTTTAGTGGTTGCCTTTTTAGTGGTTGCCTTTTTTGCTATAGCCATGATTTCTAAAGTTTAAGTTTAGAATCCTCATCAAATATATATTCCTGCTTCCTTAGGAGAGGCTTTACTTCCAATGTTCTTGTATATAATTCAAAGACTCAAACAGTGTTAAATCCTTTGCGCTGGCGAAGCGCCTTACATAAAATTCTTCACGGCCTTTTTCTTTGTTGTTCAGGGCAACTGGTTTGGCAGCTCGTTCTTTTATTTCGATGGCGCAAAGGGTCTTGCCTTCTACCTCAACAAAATCTACATTGAACTTGCGGGTGAAATCATTGCCGAAGTATTCTTGCACCAGGTTATCAAAGTGTTTAAGAAACTCATCTTTTTTGTTTTTGCCGCTGAAGGTGGTGAAGTCTGTTTCTTCCAGCCCTACCAATGCACCTTCATCATTTACACCAATAAGCAAAGTGCCGCCTTCTGAGTTAAGAAAAGCTGCTATATTCTTAAAGGTTGAGTGCTCAATGGTTTTGGCAGGTACGCCTTTCTTCTCCATATCATATCGAAGGCTGCTTTTGAACTCCAGTGTTTTGCTTTCTCCTTGTGTAATGAGTTCTTTGATACGTTCCGCTCCTGAAACTTTTTTAGCCTCTTCTTTTACAAGTTCCTCTTTTGGTTTTATGTAAGCGTATTTGGCCAGCTTAGGATACCTGCGGGCAAACCAGGTTTCAACTTCATTGATCTGGTCGTTTGTTAAATTAAAGAGTTGGTATACTAATAGGTCAATATCCTTTTGCTCATTTCCCAAAAAATCGTACTCATTATTCTTCTGCTGATTGTTAACGATGCTTGTTACCAGTGCTTCGACTTTTCCTCTTTGATTCTCATCAGAAAAAGGAATTACGAGAGTTGGTAATGTTCCAACACTGCTTTCGACAGTGTGCATTATATAATTCTTTATTAGGAATCTCGCCAGTTTGGAATTAATAATTCCTAATATATAGAATTCAGAAAATACCTTAGGAAATATTCCACAGCTCTTGGATTCAAGGATTCCACCAGCTGAAATGCGAAATGTTGGTGCATACTGGCCAGTTCGAGAATATGTAATTCCATTTTTAAATCGATACTCAGGATTCGCCATGTCAGAATGTGCCTCCTTATACATCCCTTTCACGGATGCTATTCTCCAATCAAGATAGTATTCAGTAGGCACAAAATAGTTCGGCAAAAAACCCTGATCAGTATCTGAATCACCCCCTTTATCCAGTGGAACTAAATAGGAACCACTAAAATTATTTGGCTCTACTCCATTTTCGATTTCCTTGTCTGTAAGCTTCTTTAATTGTTTAGGGGTTAAGACCAACGAGGGATTAAAAATGCGATAGTCCCCTCTTCCTCGTTCATCTTTATAAACATACTTTGAATTATCCCCTGTCTTGATGCCTGATATTATCTCACAAGCACCAATTCCAAGCCATATCTTCCTTCCTTTCTCTTTGGTGTAATCATCGCCAAATCGAATTAATTTAAGCTCTACATCATTGAATTTTATTTCTCTTACTTCAATTCCTTTATCATCAACTATCTCTTTAGTTTTCGAACAGTTTATTTCATCCAATAGATAAAAGAGTTTCGGGCTTCCAACAATAACAGGTTTATTTTTATTAATACTTGGAAGATCCTGACCGTATTCATACACGGCAAACTCCGGTGTGCTTGTACCCACATATTGCTCCAAATGAAAAAGCTTATCCCGGAACACGGCTATGTTCTTTCGAGTAGAAAGATTGGTAAGGTCGGCTGCCAGAACTTTTACATCTGCAGAATTATGTTTTTTATTGGCCGCTGTAGTCTGTACAGTAACGATGCACGAGTTTACGGTTGCCTTAAAGCAATCGCCATGCAAACGTATTACTTTTTGTAAATGGTGGTGGTCGAGTATCTGCTGGCGTAATTGAAAGTGCGAAGAGATAGTCAGCCATGTGTCAGAAACAATGTAACACAGATGGCCCTCGGCCTTTAACAATTTCTTTAAGGCCATGCTCATAAATACGCCATAGCTGTCGCGCTTACCAAGGCCATAGTGTTCTTGTAAGCTTTTATCTACATCTACTCCATAAGGCGGGTTGGCAATTACAATATCAAACCCAATTTCATTGCCTTTCTTTTTGCCAAAGATGTCGCGGAAAAACAAATGCCACAGAAAGTAAGGCTTCTCTTCCTTTTTGCTAATTTCTTCCAGCCGTTTAAGTTTTTGATTTAGCTTTTTCTTTTCATCTTCCAGCACTTTAATCCGTGCCGTAATCTTCTCCAAAGCTCCCTCTTTTTGTTTTTTCTTTGCAGGTGGGTCGTTTTTATCAAACCTGATGCCTGCTTTGGTAGATTCTACTTCTGCAATTTTGCCATCGAGGTTAATTTCTTCACGTTCAAAAATGGAGAGAATGTTTTCGTGAATGATGCCTTCTATTTTATCATGTATCTCCTTTTTCTTTTTGTAGTCAACGGGCTCAAAATAATCATCAACCAGTTTATCGAGCTCTGCTTTTTGCTCACCCGTATACACAATTTGTGTTTGAGAATCTTTGAGGCTTTTATCGAACAAGTTGGCCTGAGGATCAACAACCTTAACTGTGTATGAGCTATTTCGTTCAACAATGTAATCCAGCTCAATACCTTCAAAACTTTCTACAAGAGAATTGCCCTGCATAATGCGGTAGTCCAGGTTTGGCAATGGAGAAGGAATTTCTTCATCAACAATCAAACTCAACCAAAAGCGTAAGCGTGCAATGTCCACAGCACCTTTGTCAAGGTCAACTCCGTAAATAGAATGCTTGATAATGGCGAGCTTTTCTTCACGGTAATCAAATTTGTTTTTCTTCAAGTAACCAAATATTTCCTTCTTTATGCGCAGTATTTCATACACCATGCCCATAGGAAACGCACCTGAACCAATGGCAGGATCACAAATTTTTACTGCGCGTAATGCATGGTCAATGTCAACAGCATATTTTTTTACTTCAGGCGGAGTGCCCAAATCGTTGAACTTAATAAAGGCTTCTATTTGCTGGAGTTCCTTTTCTGTTGCCTTGTCCTTCAGGGTTTTATTTAAGTAGGCACTCAAGCTTTCTTTACACATGAAGTGAACCACTTCCTTAGGCGTATAGAAAGTTCCTTTCTCTCGGTTGTCTTCCAGTAAGTTCTCAAAAATCAATCCGAGCATTTCTGGGTCGATTCCAATATCCTGATCTTCGGGACTGTTTTCGTCTATGGTAAAATTGTATTGATCGAAGAAATCAAACAGTTCCTGAAAAAGCGTTTGAGGGAACTTAACGTCAATAGGCTCTATGTCATCTCTATCGAATAAACCACCATTTAGAAACGGGACCTTCGTTTTGGTAATGGAAAAGAGTTGGTCTTTGCGTTCAGTATTAAGTGTTTCAAAAAAGAGAACAGCAAGCGCCTTTTCATAAAACTTAGGGTCCTTGCCGAACTTCTCAAATAAGTCGCGCATGAAGTTGCGTTCACCTTCGCCCCAAGTCTTTTCTTTTGGGACTCCTAACCAGCCTTTCTTTTGTAAAAAGTAAAGGAATACAATTCGACCAAATAGCTTTTTAATAAAATTACGAATGAGTCGCTCGGTTTCTTCTTTCTGTTCTTTCTCTGTTCCTTCTTTTGTAAATTTTTTGAAGTACTTGAAATAAGCAGTCTGGTCAACGAGATATTCTTCAAACTTTTCAAACAGATGATGATAGCCCCTGAAGAATTCAGCAGAAATACGCTCAACTGAGAACGCCTTAATAATATCAAGAAGCCATGCGGTGCCTTCACGCTGCTTCAAAAGCCAATCGAAACGAAGCGTAGCCGTAGTAACGGTTTCTGTTTCACCTAAGACATAGGTGTACCGTTTCGATTGTGTTTCCCATTCAACCTTATTGTTCTCATGATCCCAGGAGACGGATTTTGAAATAAGCGTAAGTCGCCAATCTCGTGAACCTTCACTATAGTAGGATGCCAGTACGGCATCTACGTCTCCCGGCACTACTTCGTGTTGAAGTATGTTACGCAATCCTACACGATTACGCGTAACCGATTTTCCCTTGTTGAGCTGAACTTCGTAGATAGCGACCTTCGCCTTTCGAGTACCATCAAATGAAACATCGAATATGCCTAACTCTAAAATTGACTTTGCATCTTCATGCTTCTTCAAATCCGTTTGCCTTTTCTCGATGGGTTTTAAATTGAATTTTTGATCAGGAAAGATTTGATGCAAAAGACTCTTCCATGATTCGGTTGAGTATTTTGACTGAAACAGGCTACGGATTTCTGTTGCGTTCATCTTATGCTGTAAAAGATTCAGAGATTATTATTTGTGGTAACTGAGACTCTTTCGGTTTCTGCTCAGTGTTATTTTCAGTTTCTTCTTGCTCATCTACTGCAATAGGGTAGGATTTAATGACTTTCATTAATAAATGAAATTGATCTACTCTATTGGTTTTCTCTTGCTTAATTTTTTTAATGAGCTTATTGATGTCCCTTGGCAGCTTTTGGAACCGACCTCTCCTTATGGCAAGTTTTGTAAGTTCCATTAATTTCTTTTCATCCTCTGTTACAAAATCATATGTCATTGTGGAGCCGATGAACGCGATTGCATTCTTTTCATTCGGGCCAAGTTTCACAGACGCACGATCACCTAAAGATTTAATAAACATCTCAGTTTTAAAAACCTCGAGGGCTAAGTTGATCTGATCAAAATGTTTAGCATGTATCGGGAAACTCTTTTCTGTAACCTTTGCTTCAAAAATTCTGGCGGCCTCTACAAATGTTAATTCATTAAAGGAATCTCCCTGACAATAGTAAAAGCTATCTCTGCGATTATTCTTTAGATAGGCAATGGTCGAATCAGTTCTTGTTTTTTCTTTCCGGCCAACTCGCGCCCGCTTTGGCATGTTTTGAATTTTTCTGAATTGCTCCGGATTTTGATCTTTAAACTTTCTCAGCTCACTTAAGAATATAAGTCGTTCATCGCGGTCTTCTTCCGGTATGCGTTCGAACAACCCAAAACTATTGTACTGTTCATCTTCTGTATATATCTGACTGTCTTCCCCCAGCGCGGAGTGGAAGCCCTGCAGCTTTACAAATGCTTTTTTATTGAGTTCTATTTCATTATCTGTCTGTGTCGTTGGGAAAAAATTGTAGATATAAATCCGAGCAGATTTTGTTCCAACTCTGTTCACGCGACCAATGCGTTGCATTAAGCGTGTCGCGTTCCATGGAATGTCGTAATTGACAATCACGTTCGAGCGATGAAGGTTAACGCCTTCCGCAAGCACTTCTGTTGTGATGATAATATTATAGTCATCCTTTTGAAGCATCTTATTATAGTTGGCATCAAAGTTCTCTGTTATTACTTCTACAAGATCGTTCACATTGCCGCTATCTACCGCAAGCAATTTGGTAAAGCCTCGGCTCTTCAACTCATTGTATAAATACTGAGTTGTTTCCTTTGATTCGGAAAAAAGGACTAGCCTGGAATTGTCATTGATTACTTTTGAAAAGAATTCTCCTTTTAGTTTTACAATCAGTTCATCCAATTTGGGATCAGCCGTCACCTTTGACCACATGGCTACTAGATTATCGAGAACTTCTTGGTCGTGCTTTAACCCCTCAATAAAGCCTAGCTTGAAATCTTCCTTTGTGAATTGACGAATCAGGTTTGGATCAGTGCTCTCTTCAAGGGTAGAAATAAGTTCTTGTTCATTGTCGTCATTGATGAACTCGTTTACATTTAGTTTCGGTGCGATGTAAACCCTGTTATTCTCGAACATCTTTACCATTGCGCTGTTGGCATCATGATAGCGACCCAAACTCATTTTGAAAGCATGGAAGCTGCTATCTATTCGCTTCACCAATAATGTTTTCATAAGCATAGACAACTGCTCTGAAATCATATCGGCTTGCTTATAGAGTTCTTTCACATCGTCCTTCAAATACTTAATGGCCTGATAGCGGAAATATTTCAATCCGTTATTGGCTCCTTTAATCAAAGTGAATGACTCTTCGTAAAGCCGATCAAGTTCGGCATCCAATTGATAAAGCACTTGCCGGGGCGGTATGATGTCAGGGAAAGAAACTCCCTGCTGTTGAATATCAATTCGGTATTCTTCTGTTTCACGTAAATCCGTTCTTGTCCTTCGCACAATAAGAGGCTGTAATACTTTCACTCTTATTTCATCGTATATGCGCTTTACTTCCTGAGCGATCCTCCTTCTATCCTGAATAAATCGAATCTTTCGATAGTCTTCAATCAAGGGCCGAAAGAAATGCTGTAGGTTCCCGATCTCCAATGTTGATTGCTTGGAGTCTTGAAACAGATAGATTTGATTTCGAATATCTTCAGGTCTGTTATTTAAAGGAGTAGCTGTAATTAAGACTACTTTCTTTTCTATGGAACCATCCAAAGCCGGGCGTCTTCTGGGAGTCTTGCAGAGCTTTTGAAGTTGATTAAACATCTCTGATTCATCACTTCTAAATTTGTGAGCTTCATCCACAATGATCAAATCGTAGTCATCTGGGTGCTTTACTTTGTGTAAGCTACCATTCGTGATGAAATCAACACCAGGTACATCGAAATCGTAAATCACTTTTCGCCAGGCATTTTCAAGCGGTGGCGTGTGGATAATTAATGTTTTAGTTCGTGGGCCATTCCTCCAATAGAATTTTTTACCAATGATTGCTGCAACAATTGTTTTCCCCAGACCCACTACGTCAGAAAGGAAAAACCCATTGTGCTTCATTAATTTGAGATAACCCTCGTTAACAGCGTCTACCTGATAACGTAGTTTAGTATAACTTTTAGGAAGATCCTCGATTGATTCAGGGTCGTATTCAATGCTCTTACCGAAATACTCAATGAGGAACTTGATGTAAATCTCGAAGGGTGTAAAGTCTTCATTCAGGTAGGTAGCATCTTTCGTTGCCTCTACATCTTCTGGTTTAATATCTATGGCTTCGCTCCACAGTTCATCGAAGGTTTTTGTTGCAAAAGCGACATCATCAAAATCACGAAGCTCTACGTTGAATTCGAAGTTAGTCTCTAAACCGGGTAACGTTAGATTGCTTGAGCCTGTTATTACAGTACCGCTATTATGCGAGTTGAATGACTCAGGTCTAAAAATGTAAATCTTAGCATGAATGTTTTTATCAGGATGCGCCTTGATTTGGATTTTTCCCGAACTTACATCATGGATAAATTCTAAAATTCCTTCCTCAACATTTTTGCTATAGTCAGCATTCTGGATATCCTCTTTTAATCTCCTAAAGAACTCGTCTCGCGTTTCGTTCGCATTGAATTTGAACTCTAACCCTTTGTGTGCTGCTTCGCCAATTAAATTATCAACATTAATGCCGACCAGAATTCTTATTTGCTTTACTTCCCTTAGGTATTCACGAATGCGGAAATAGCCCGATGAGCGGAAATAGCCCACCAAGGCATCAAAGGCCTGGATTTTATTATAGGTGAATACGCCCTTGAACTTTTCAAAGAGAGTGTTTTCTTTAGCGTTGGTGAAGAATTTGGTTGACATCTATTTTGCAAAATGTTTCGTAAACAATATCGTTAAATTCTGCATCACCACATCATACTCTGGAAGGTGCCCTCCCGGTAGTTGATGTCCCAGACTATTCTTCCATGCACTCTTCAGTTTCTTGTCGTTGTCTTCATTAATAAATTGGTCAACACCCGTGAACGTATGCCCTTTGAATTTCATTTTTTCGTGAAAACCCGCGGCAATTTTGGGCCAGTTCAAGTCTTTAATGTTATTAGACAGGTACCAGATATCGTAGTAATCCCGTGGTGCGGTGTAGGAGCGTTGGATTAGTGACCTCAGTTTTTCAGAAAGCATTTCTTCAATTACATAACACGGTACCGCATTTGGATTGAGGGCAACCTGGTCGGAATACGAGTGAATGAGCTTTCTTTCGGTTTGGGAGAAAATCAGTTTTTCATACAGCGTCACTTCTATTTTGATTTTCGTATGCCAGCGAGCCGGTGCCGGGGGCGCTTCATTCTTCGGGTGGTCGGAACCCCAGAACCTGATCACCGCTTCATAGCCGGTAAGCTTGTCTTTGAACTTCAGCGGGTTGAGCGATTCCACCTGTGAGAGAATGCCGGCATTTTCTTTCACATGCCAGCATATAAAATCAAGGTGGCTTTGCTTCAATTCAAAAGCTGAGTCTTTGGAAGTAAAGTCCAGGTCTTCGGAGAAACGATAGTCGGGGAACCAGCATTTTTTCAGACAGGTGCCTCCCTTAAAAATCAAGGCTTCCCTTAGCTTCGGCTCAGAATAAATCGCACCCAGGAAATGACCGAGCACCCAATCTTTGTCAACGGTGCTCTTAAGAACTCCCTTCTGTTCGGCAATGGTTATTATTTCCTTTTGCAGGATCATCAGTATTGTTTGGTCACAATGTTCAAAATATTCTCCCGGCTGATATTCAGTCTTAACCGCCAGGCGTTCACAAATTCCCCTTCATCCTGACCAGCCGGGTCGAACAAGTTATATTTTTGATTTACTTCTTTTTTGGCGAACGTAATAAATGATTTCAATTGTTCAGGTTTCAGCATCTCGGCCAGCAAGCCCATTCGTTTTGTTGCTGATTTATTGCCAATGGCTTTGCAATAGTCGATCAGTTTGGATGAACCAAGGTCGGCCTGATCGAACGCCCGAAGCAACTCAGCGTAACCACCGGAATATTCAGGCAGGTCGAAACAATCCACGATGGTTTTCTCAACATCCGTCATGGCGTACCGGCTATTTCCAAAGCCTTCCGTTACAATTCCCGCCCTTTTAGCTTTTGCAATTTTTATGAACTGGTACCGGCTGCCAAAAACCGTCTTGGCCGGTTTGAGTTTTGTGGTCTGTATGAATATGGTATTGGGGAATTGCTCGGTAAGTCCATGTTTGTTCAGTGCGGACCAATAGGCTATGGCTCCATCCTCCACCAAGAAGCAACCGATCACATTTTCATCGCGGAAATTGGCCTTGCAGAATTTGCCGCGCTCAATACGAGACAGTATTTTTTTGTGAACGAGGTTCTCTACCAGCTCGCTTACGTTGCTGAATTTTCTGCCGGCAATTTTTTTTACCTGCTCCAGTGAAAAGATATTGAGTTCGTGATCGTCCAGCATCAGCAGGAGATCAATCTGGGGCTGTGTGAGGTTGGTGGATAAATAGGTACTTCTGGCCATTACTTTTTAAGACGTGATAAACCTTAAATAATGGGGTTTATCCAATGCTAAAAGGTAATAAAAATGAATAACAGAAGCAAGTACCCGGCTGAAAAGTGGCTTTAGGAGGATTTCCGGGACTCCTTTGGAAGGTTACTGAAGAACTCCTCCATCGTAAGTTTGTGAACACTCAGAAGCCTGACGAGGCTTTTCAGGGTAAGGTTGGTCTTTCCATTTTCAATCCTCCAGTACTGCACACGGGGAATGTCGTGATCGAGGGCAAAATCCTCGTGGCTGGTGTAGCCCTTTTTCTTACGGAGTTCCATTAGCTTCACCCCGATGCGCTTTTGGAGATTTAACAAGACTTCCTCTTCTTTCACGGAAGTCAAGTTGAAATCAATCCCTCTTAAATGTTACCTCATATAAGATGTACAGATTTCAGGTGGGTTTTAAGCTCCCTCTTGTTACCTTGTCGGGGAAATTATACGGAGCCCATCTATACAGAGTGTGCCCGGTCGCAAGGCTGGGCACTGTTTTTTGAACCTTAGAACAAAGTCTTCGAGTCAAAGTACCTGATTTCGCCCGACCAGTATTTATAGAGTTGCTTTTCAATTCCCTTCACCTTTCGTTGAATCTGTTCGTCTCCCAAACCTGAAAGATGAAGTCCGATGGCAATCTTTCTCTTGTTTTCATTGAGATCTGAGATCAGGTGCTCATCGTAGTCTGAAAATGAAAAACCATAAATAACCAGCCGGTTTCGGCTGGCCTTGAATGCCGACCTGCAAAAAGTCAGATAGGAACTGTCAGAGATCGTATCTTCTTTCAACTTTGCTTTGCCCTCAGAAACAAAAATGGGAAGGTTTCCCATGTGTATTCGTAATCGGATCAGTTCCAGAAGTTCGTCTGTCTTACTTCCACGCTTAACCTTTATTATTCGTCCATCCCTTTTATGAAGGAAAAGAGCACCATGTAAATAATAGATATTCTTGAAAAAAGGCAGCGGCTTCTCGCTAAAGACCAAATCCGAATCATCATTTCGAAAAAAATCCTGATATGCCTTAATCTTATTGTCTCGTTTCCTGCGATCAAGTGTGATAAGGGCAATGTGATAAAGGAAAATATCGTAGTTGGTTGTGTAAATGTCCTCAAACCAATCAAGCCGGACCGATAGTTGAAAAAGCGTCTTGGGGTCAATCTTCGTAAATGCAGGGTGCAAATCCCTTATTGCTTGCAGTAAGCCAGACTTCAGAAGCATTAGCGAATGCTCGATTCGGGATGTTTCATAACTGAATAGTTTGTTCACGTCAAGTGCATTTGATAGGCGATTCTGAATCCCTTCAAAATTGGTGGAGTTAAATTTTTCAAAGACGGCCTTATCACCGGGGTTGAGATAAGTAAGGAATTTGTCGAATAGAGATTTATAGTTCAGTGCCGAATTAATATTAATAGAAAAGCCGTTGCCCAGAAAAATATCGGCTCCTTTGAATGAGTCTTGCAATTCATCCCAATGATAGATTTTAGTATCGCCAATTGTTCTCATCGTTCCGGGTCAGGAGAAGTCATCTAATCGCTGCACGAGCTTCTCTTTGAGATCATCGATAAAATTGGCCTTGCCGTTCTTTCTCAACCTGATCTCCTGAAAGTGCCTGTAATAGTTCCCGAGGGAGATATTGAACAGGCTCTCAAATGAATCGGCTATCTGCTTGATATCAGCCTTGCCGTTGTTGATTGCGTCTACGCTTTGCAGCGCATAGATCAGCTCAATCAAGGCCAACTTGGTTCCTGTCCATTTTAAAGCTGAAAGATTGTGGGGAGATTCAGTTGAAACCTTGATGATAAGCCCGTTCAGGTATTCCTTTACCTTTTGGTAAGCAATAATTCTGGCCAGGACGTTGTCAAGGCCTGTGGAAAACTTTGAATCCACATCCGGGTCAGACGTTTTTGGGGAGCGCACAAAGTACTTATCATCAAAGCGAGTAGAGCCTAAAAGACAATAACGGTAGAACTCCGTGTTTGCTTTTACGAACTCCTGGAGTTCGTTCAATTCGTGATGATAATAAGTCGTTAGTGAATCAAAGCCATTGAATGGCTCTCCGATCTTTATCGAAAATACTTTGCTGTAATAGTAGTATTGGCTGACGATAACAGGTTTCAATTCTTTGAAGAATTTGATTTCTTCCCCGGTATTTTCGAATTCATAACCGTAGACAAATTCCTTTAGCTCATTAATGGCAGTGGTTACAACTACCAGGCATTTGCTTGTCTTTGAAATAGGGTCAGGATTCTCAAGGCTAGCTGTTTCCAGTTGTGATTTCAAGCTCTCATGAAGCTGATCACAGAATGTTTTTATGTCTATGGTTTTCATGGCCTGACTAATTCAATTTTGCTTCAATGATTCCCTGTATGTCTTTTTTGATCCGGAAATAATTCTGTTCGATGTCGTAATGACTAATGGACCGAATGGGTGGAATAGGTTTATAACTCTCTTCCTCCAGCCGGATGGCGGCATGGTCATTCAGGATTTCCGCGTGAAATACTTTGAGGTCGATTTTCTGCTCGGGATCATCCGAAACAGTTCCTACAAACTCCCCGGAGGAAAGGGCTGCTATTTTCGATGGCGGAATAGCCGAATCCAACTGAGTAGAGCGGCTCACTGAAGTATCGGACATATTTATAGAGATACTTTCCCGCTCCTGCACAATCTTCCCGAATCGCTCCGACAAGAGTTTGGCTGTCTCACCAACCACCTGACCGCTGATCACATTTCCCACAATATTCATAATGACTTCCGCCTGATCACGTCCATAGTCCTTCTTCAATTGACTGTAATCCTGTACCGCCAATGATGTTGCTACTTTGTTTGCTCTCGCGGTTGCAATCAGGCTGTCGATACCATTGAAATAGATGGTTGGGAATTCATCAAATACCAGACTGCATTTTTGCTGACGCTTTTTATTGACCAGTTTGATCACTCTTGAGATGTAGAGCGAAAGAACTGCTCCATAGATTTGTTGCTTCTGCGGATTGTTACCTACACAAACAATCTTAGGCTCTTTCGGATTATTGATGTCAAGCGTGAAGTCATTGCCAGACAGCACATAATAGAGTTGTGGCGAGGATAATCTAGCCATGCCAATCTTGGCACTTGCGATCTGACCTTCCAATTGCTCCATTGCTTCATTCCGGTACGCAGATTCAAAAGGGTTAATCAACACTTCGATCTCAGGCTCGCTTCGTAAAAGTTTGAACAAATGCGGATAATCCAGTTGCATGAGTTCAATGACGTGTGGGAGTGTACAGAGCTTTCCGTTTTCGTATTTTCTGAGAAACCAGATAATGGCGGTTACAAAGTTGATGGGCGATTCAACAAAGAAGTCACCCTGTTTCTTTATCCAGTCCCGGTTCAAGCCAAGCATGATTGTCCTGGAAGACTCAGTTGCATCTGTGATGTCATCCATCGTGGCCGGATCGAGCGGATTACATCTGTGTGATCGGGAAAGATCTTCGAAATTGATAACAAAGAATTTCGGTTTGACCTTGTATTGACGGTTGTTCCGTAACAACGTGTTGTAAGCAATTCGCGAAAGATCATCGTACTTGAAATCGTATATAAACATGGTGAAGCCCTTCCTGATGTGTTGAGTGATAATGTGACGCACCACGAAATAGGACTTACCCGCTCCCGGTGTCCCGATGACCAGAGTTGAACGAAATGGATTGATCACATTGATCCAGCTTGTTCTTCGCTGGCCCTTCAGCGTGTACGCTGCCGGAAGATTGATCGAGTATTCATTTTCCAGCAAGCGTTCTTCCTGCGGAAAAGATTCGTTCAACTTGTTAAAAATGTCTTTAGTGAAATTGAATTTCAACAAGCGGGATAACAATGTACCTCCTGTTAGAATAAGTATGTAACCGACCGAGGTTATACCCAAATAAAGTGTGACAACTAAAGACTCATTCAGGCCAATTAAGAATATCCAATGGCTAAGTAGAAATAAGACTAAACCAATAATTGCAAGCGACAATGCTTGTGTGATGCTGATCCCCTCGTCCTTTCTTCCTCTGGCACCGATCAGCGAGATCGTCAAAAGCCCCAACGCAAAAAGTTTAGACGTGTGAATGGCTAAGAAGAGCCCGGTGTTTGCAACTGACTTCGTGATCTCATCAAGTATTTTAAAAGTCAGTTCCCACAATGCCAGCGTCCGGTGACAGAAATAGTAAAAGTGAAGAAGCAATACAACAATGCTCAGCAACCTGATGAAGTCGATAATCTTTTGTAGTGCCTGTTCGTTTTCTCCCGTGTGTGACATAATCCCTTCGTTTAAATAGAACGTCCCTTCTTTTTCTTTCTTCTTCGTCTTTTCATGGCTGAGTCTGGTGATGAATAGTCGAATTGCTTTGCAGTGGTCAGGTCTTTGATTGTTTCTTCTATAATAGAGTCTTTATCTTCTGGCTTTTCGGGCCTCGCATGAATCAGGGAAGGCAGAGTCGCAATTGAATCTGGTTTCGATAAACCTGTAAGACGCTCCGTGATAGCCTTGGCTCCATAGGCTTTGCCGAGGTCACTGCCGTTGAAAACAACTTTCATTTTGTTGTCCACGAACGTGACCCCGTAGATTCTTCCTTCTTCGTTTTGGCGAAAGAGAACAAAAATTCCTTCACGACTTAAAGCATGAACAAAGGATGTTTTTGTGATGGATTGTTTATTTCCGAAAACATTGTCGATGCACCGGATCAATCTTCCTTTGTGTTCTCGCCTTAATGTCTCGTTCAACCTGAATTGTTTTTCCAGATAGGGCAGGGTTGGTTTCCCATAGATCGAACTTGCCTTGATAGCCACTCCGATTTTTTTACCCTCTCCATCAAGCAACCTGTAGAGCAAACCTTTTTTGAGATTCATTTGCGAACCTTCTTTTCCCAGGTCTGCCATGATGTTGTACTGCCTGAGCACAGCATTCAGTTCAGGTATAGAGGTGTACTTGTATTTTTTGGTGACGTACCTGACGGCATTAACTATTGTTCTTTTTGTTTCAGTCTTTCCATAGACTCCTTGTTGTACATGAATACCCTCAACACTTTCTGCTTGCTGCGCCTTCCTGCCTTGAGCCTTTACAAGATTGTATTCAGACTCTAATGATTTTCTTGCCTTTTCAGACTCGTACTTTCCAATCCTGAATAATTTAATTCGCTTGCCATCTTTCTGGATATTAGTCGTTACAATGTGAATGTGAGGATGCGCTGCGTCAAAATGCTGATAGACGAGGTAAGGTTGATTTCCAAATCCCATTCGCTCCATATACTTCATGGCAATCTCTTTCAGAATATCTTGCTGCAGTCGTTCGGAAGGATCGAAGTTCAGTGAGATGTGAACAGCCTTCGTTGTAGCACGAGAATTCCTCTGAATGAACCCTTGAAATGTTTTGAACTTGTCGGTGAAAGAGAGCCGGTCCACATTGCACCCGAAATGATTTTCCATGATGCACTCCGCGACTCCTTCTTTAACCTTGTTCTCATTGTAGTTGAGGAGACCTAATATGTTCTTCCCGCTGTTCACCTTCGCAACCATTTCTGTGTGATCTCTGACGTTACGTTCATAATCTTGTCAAGCTTCCGGCTTACCTTCTCGTACTCTTCTATAATTTTGAGTGCGTGAGCAATCTTCTTGGTTGGCGAGGCTTCAGAATTAAAATGCCTGGTGATCTGGTTGATGTTAACCCCAATCGCATTGATCTCTTTCCGGATCAGCGTTAGTTCTGCAATGGTCGAACTCATGGAAGAATCCTCATGATACCAGACAATCTCTTCCCTGTAAAGTATCCGTCTCGCTACTTCACCGATGTACTGGCAGTTGGAGTTTTTCCGTATCTCCAGAAGGCGGTTGTAAAACCTCTCGGATACCCTCACGCTGAAAATCTTCTCCAGCTTTTCCTTTGATGATCGCTTACGTTCCATACCCAAAATCTTTGCATTCAAGGGAGCCGAGTTCCGAGGCTACCCCCTCCTGACGACTGCAAGGAGGGAGGAGGGAGATGACATTTGTGTAAACAAATGTCCATCTTGCTAAAACCGAAAGACCGGTTTTTACCCTGATCAGATTCTTGATTTCGAGACTGTTGAAAATGACCTGAAGCATATTTTTAAGGGCTTAGCTTCTTACCAACAAAATGAGGGTTGCGCTTATGCTCTTCGATCATCTTTTGGATGTCGTCATAGTCATAGAAAATGACACCACCGATTTTCGTAAAGGGTAAGGTTCCATTTACGCGGAGGTTCTGAAGTGTGCCGGGGGAAAGCAGGAGCAGCCTCCTGACTTCGTTTGATTTGAGCCACTTCCGTGCGGGCGTAGTTTGCCTTTGAGATAAGATTTTCTGTATCTCCGTGAGCAGTTCCTGCTTGAAATTCTGCAGGTCTTCGGGTGTAATTATTGTTGCGGCCATAACCGTGTTGATTATGGCGTAAAGGAATATTCAGGGGCTTTCTGAAAACAGTTACAAGGGTAACAGGACCCCAAGTAAATGGTTGAGAATCAATAGGAAAAAATTAACGGGTAGAGTTACAGTCAGGTCTATTCGTCTTTCAGATTATCAACAGGGTTTGTCCTTGACGCCCTCAGGGTCTGAATACCCGTGGCTAGAAGGAGAACTAAAATCATTATTAGAGTGGGAACGGCAAACTGGAAAAGACTTATTTCAGTCTTAAATGCAAATCCATTCAACCATTGGTTCATCCAATAGTAAGTGAAGCTCCACGCGATTATCGCGGAAATGATTACCACTCTGAAATAGCCTGAATAAATAAGAGTTATCAGTTCCGAAGTTGAGCTGCCGAACACTTTTCGGATGCTTATCTCTTTCAACTTGCGAGTCAATAGATAGGTGGTCAACCCGACCAATCCTATCCCCGCAATGATTACTGCCATAAAAGAAAATGAGGTGTAGGCTTTGGTTAATTGCTGCTCGGAACTATACAGTTGGTTTATCTGATCATTCAGGAAAGAGTATTCCAGTGGGTAGCCGGGATATAGTTCTGACCATTTCTTGCCAAGCGATTCTAGTCCTCTTTGAATTTCACCTTCAGCAAGCTTTGCGGAAACAAAACGAAAATTGCCCGGATACGAATACATGATAACAGGTTCAATAGAGGAATGCAGTGATGCATAGTTGAAATTCTCAACCACTCCCACAACTCGTCCTTTTACATTGCCTGTTATGAGTTGGCCGATTGGTTGCGATAAATGGAATTGGTCAACGGCAGCTTGATTTAGAACGACCTCGGTAAGTGTATCTTTGTTTTGAATGTTCGGAAATCGACCGTCACTAAGTTTAATTCGGTAGAGGTCAAAGAAATTCTCATCCACCAAAAATGTGGGCATGGTCTGTTCACCGTTCTCGGTTCCCACAAATGTGAAAGTGTAGGTATAGGCATTGTTGCCTCCCGGTGTACTCGAACAGTAACTCACCGACTCCACTCCCTGTTGCTTACTTAGTTCAGTAGCCAATGTTGAGTGCCGGTTATTTTGCGACCTGTCTTTCACCGGAATTGTAATGACATTGTCACTGTCAAACCCGAACCGCGAAGATTTTAGAAAAGAGAATTGGGACGAGACAATCCACGTTGCCGTGATCAATACAATTGAAATTGAAAACTGGAAAGTTATGAGTGCAGTTCGAATGGCTGACTTTCCTTTAACAGTCGATTTGATAGATTGTAACATGTTGACCCGGCCAGCCTGGAAAGACGGAACAATGCTGGTGACAAATCCGATGAACAATGCCAGCGTCAAGGCAGGCACGATCATCCACAGATTAGTGCTGAACAGTATTTGCTTTCCGGTAATGAGGTTGAAATATGGCAGCGCAAGAAATGCCAACAAAAACGCCAGCAACAAAGCCCCTATACAGGTGATCATCGACTCGATTTGAAAATACAGGCTCATGGAAAACCTGTTTGCACCAAGCATCTTTTGAATGGAGATTTCCTTAAAGCGGGACATCTGAGTTGCGGTGGACAGGTTGATAAAGTTGGCGCACGCCATCAGGAGTATAAACAGGGCGATGGTTCCCAGGATGTACGAGTAACCCTCTCGGCTGTTGGGTGTCACTTCATCTTTCCGTTCGGAATGCAAATGGATGGAGGTCAACGGTTGCAGGCTGAGTTTTTCATTTTTGGATACCCATTCAGGCGCGTTCTTCTTAATAAAGTCGGGAAACTTTGCTTCAACTTGTTCAGGTGTTGCTCCGGTCGCCAGCAAGATGTACGTGTGATGATCCATCCACCCCCAATGGGCAAGCCTCTTGGGGTCTATCAGATCATCTAAAGAGGAGAAAGTTATAAACGCATCTGCCCTGAAGTGCGAGTTGGAAGGCATCTCGTCCATGATGCCTGTGATTTTCAGGTCGATCTTATTATTGAAGCGAAGTGTTTTGCCGATGGGGTCTTCGTTTTTAAAATACTTTTTCCCAAGTGCCTCCGTGATTATAATAGAATTTTTGTCTTTGAGTGCATGGGCGGTGCTTCCCTGAACTAAAGGGATGTCGAAAACACGGGCAAGGGAGCTGTCGGCAAAGAATATCTTTTCCTCGTAAAACTTAATATCATCGTTGCTCAGTAAATCCGTTCCCGGATTTTTACGGAGCCTGACCACACTTTCAATTTCAGGATAGCTGCCCGGTAAATATTGCCCGATAGGTGCGCTTGTCCTTGCCCAATTTACTGTGTTGCCTTCTTCACTCCTGAAGTCTAAAACAATTCGGTAAATGCGATCTGCATTCTTATGAGACCTGTCGAAGGTGTACTCATCATAAATAAACAAAGACACGAGTAAGACGCTCGCTAAGCCGATGGCAAGTCCACCAACATTAATGATTGTGAAGTACCGGTTTTTACGGAAGAGGTTTCGAAGGGTTAATTGAAAAAAGGAACGAATCATTTGGTCAAATCAAAGTATTCATTAAGAAGGAAAATTTCGGCTGCGCGTTGACAGAAGAGATAAAATGGAAGCAACCAAAAATAGCCCTGCTCCGAAATAAACCTGAGGCTCTTGCAATACGATAAGCGACAAACCGAATAGAAGCGCCATCATAGAATTTGCAAACACGGCAAAATATGACTTGCCACCATGATTTAGTATATAAAGCGCACTGAAATTAAGGAAGCCAGCAAAAATGATCAGGAATCCCGAACCCACAAACCAAATCCAATCGAGGGTAATTGACGAAACCGGGAAGGCAAAAAAGAGATGAATGCAGCCAAGTACAATCATCGCATAAGCCAGAATGTTTAATATTCTATCAATCATTTATGCATTATTAAGTGCAACATGATGTTCCCTGCTGAATAGGCGGGCATTTTACAGTTCCGTAAGAACAAAAGACACAGCAATCACCATGTTTAGGCTTTAGCAGAGTCTTGCAGTTTTCGCATTCATAAAAGTATTGACAAGCATCTGTTGGCATTTCTTCTTGTTTCTTAAACCCACACGCTGGGCACGTTATTACAGACTGAGTAAGGATAGCGTTCATACTATTTTGCCTCGTTGAATGTTAGTTTATTAAAAAATGGGTCTATCACTTCCATGCACTTATCCTTCCAAAATGCGCCTTCAAATCCTGGCCGTCCGTATTTATATTTTTTATCAAGTAGTTCTTTGTGAAATTCTTTAAGTCCTTTGTACTCAATATGCACTCTTGCTCCGGGGCTGCAATCTCCATGATGTTCTGTAAGATGGAGGACAATGCCTTCTTTCGAAACCTGCATGTAAACGGGAAGGTCATTCTCATACTTATGTTCCCAGTCGATAGTAAACCCAAGCCAATCAACGTAGAACTCCACGGCTTTTTTATAATCAAATATCCTGAAAATAGGAACGGCTTTATTCATGTGCTGTCAAAGGGTAGTTACGATTTCGTCTAGCCTTTTTGTCAATTCTGGGCCACAGAAATACTTGGTTTTATCAACCCAAGGATGAATAGACGAGCTTAATTGATGAACGTACTCAAACGGTCTTGGAAAATCCTTGTTCCATTGCGTATCCATATCGAAAAACATATAAATGTCCCATGCTTTTTTGCCTTGCGGGTTAAGGCGTTGAGCAACTACATCTCCAAATTTATTGTCAGCGTCAAAGAATTGAATAATGTTTGGGTCTTTGAACAATGATGCTGCTTTGTAAGCGCTGCTTTTGTCGTCAGTCTTCAGCATGTTTGTCCAAATGATAATCACGCTAATGTTTTTATCCTTTACTTTTTCAAGAACCGTTTTTTGAATGGACTCGGCACCCTGCAAACACCAACCACAGGTTGAGGACAAGATAGTAACGAATTTTGTTTTACCGGTCTGCTGATTGAATACCTTTTGAATTTCAGCAACGTTTGAAATGACCTTTACATTTTTGTTCTCTTCTTTGGGTAAGGAGCCTACATGATCTTTGCACGTACCATTTGCGCAACAGTTACCAGGTTTCTCCTGTAACGTAATTGGGTTCGATGCCTGGCCAACCTTGTATCCAGTTTCATTGATGGCAGCAATGATTTTATCGGTAGTAATTTTTCGTTCATCAAATTCTACTGTGGTTGATCCTTTTTCGTAAGAAGCTTTTACAAGGGAGACTCCAGGTAATTTTTTAACCTCACTTTCAATGTGCAGTTCACAGGAAGCGCAAGTCATACCTGAAACACCCAACTCAATTTTCTTATTCTTGTTTTGCTCCTGCGCAACTTGGTTTGTTGAATTTTGAAAAAGGAACCTGGAGTAGGAGGGGAACGCAATGAGAAGAAATGAAAGAATAGTGATAACACTTAAGAATTTTCTTGATTGAAAGAATGATTTCTTTTTTGGTGTTTCACAATCACAGTCTTCCTTCTTGACTCTGTACGACTGAAACCACGCAAATCCTAAAACCAATACCGATGCGGAAATGAAATAAGGTCTAAACGGTTCCAGCCAGTGAACCGAAGTTGCTAAACTGCCAGTACCTCCGATGATTGCAAGAACGGGAGTTATGCAGCATATGGATGCGCTTAGTGCTGTCAATACACTTAAAGCAAGTTGTGTTTTCATATTAATTCTAAAATTTTATTGTCAATAATCAGTTTAAATATGGGTTTGAAGATGTTGGCGTATTCTGCACTCATAGAGTAGAAAATCGTTTGCCCCGTCTTCTTGGAAATAATTATTTTGCCGTCTTTCAGCTTTCTCAAGTGCTGGGAGATGGCAGAAATATTCATTCCTAAAATGTCACTTAAATCACATACACAAAGTTGTCCCTCTTCCTGAAGGAGAAATAAGATTTTGAGTCGGACACTATTTCCGGCAAGGTTTAGAGAATTCGCAAGATGTTCAGCTGACTCATCAACATGGCTAATCTTTTCTTTACAAGCCTTAATCTGATTGATATCAGCCAAAACCCTGATGCATGTATTCATATTATCTTATTTAAGCAAACGCTAAAGTACATGAACAGAAAATAACCTCCAAGGTTTTAGTGCTTATTGAACCTTGATGTAGGGCTTTTGTCTTGTTTTATCTTTGAAAAGGCTGTTTTCCTTGAAATCTAAGAACAAAGGCGGAGACAATTCTGTGGTTAGTGAGTTACTCCGCTCTTCAAACTGCGCCTGGTATGTTGACAAAGGCCTGTCGTCAGCATGTTCCATATTCTGCCACCCTGCTCTATCGTAATCGTTCAGGTTCCATTTTTTGTTTAATACTTCATATCCAGTTCCAATTGATCGAATGAATATCGTATCCCGAATTGTCCTCATCCCGATCTCGGCTCCGGTTTCCGCGTTGACTACCTTGAAGGAATACTCCCTTGCATAAGCACCTGATATTTCATCCGAGAGGTCTGTATCCCTCCCCTTAGTGCATGAAACAATCGCAAAGCCAACTGCGACAATCGGAATCAATTTGATGTTCATATTAGTTGCTGTTTATAAATCCTATTGCTGTGTGAAGCGTACTTTTTACTGCATCCTTCGTGCTACCCTCAGTATTGTAGTATTTGATCCTGAAGCTTTCATAAGAGATATTCTCTGAACGTTTGGTTTTTACAAACCTTGCGAAAAACCGGATTAGCTCGGATATATTTTTATTCTGAATGACACCGGTTTCAATGAATGCCTTAATGAAGAAGGCGAACTGCGATACCGACATATCAAATTCGAGTTTGAAGTCCTTTTTAGCAAAATCATTTTCGGCAACCTGTGACGAACTGGCCAAGTCTCGTCTTCGCTCCAGGAATTGAGTTTCTTCAAGTATCCATTCCGTCAATTGAGTTCTTAGTGTTTTATAGCCTGAATCGAATGCCACGTCTGGTATTACGTTGACCTGGTTGATCGTTTTCAAATAGAAAGCCAGTTGTTCCAATTTTTCTGAACCACTGCCCATTTCTGCTAACTTTTTTTGAATAAGGTCAACGTAATACCTGAAGTATTCGCTGCTATTGAAGTTGATCGAGAAAAAAAGCGCCTGAATCTCTCCTTCCGGAAAGCAGGTGTCTTGATTCTTCCTGAGCAAATCGCCAACCAGCTCAATCAAAATTTCCATGTACCGGATTTTTCGGTACGTGATTCTGACTTCCTTTTCTAATAGTTTATTTATGTGATCTCTGCAAATGTCAATGAGTGCATTATCTCTATCCGCAAAGAGCCCCTGCAAGGCTGCGTAATTATCGCTGATGCCTTTGAGCGTCCTTGCCTTGAGCGATTCAGGTATTTTTGTGTCAAGATTAAAGTACTCACAGAGTTCATGTTGCATTAAATTCAGAATGTCCTCCAGTTGGTCATATAGAAAGTACGCCTCTGACGAAATTCGGGAATCACACCTCGGCTTTTTCTCTTCCGGTTGTGAAATCCTGAACAGTTCGTCTATGAGACCAATGAGACGGTACTGATGGTATTGCACATAGTGTGTCCTTTGCTGGCTGCATTGCAATGCCCATACTTTATGGATAAAAGACTTCTTTATCCTGTCGCGCTCAACAGCAACAGCATTTCTGACCTGTGCAAATCGCTCTTCAAATGATCCGTTCGATTTCTTGGCTGGTTCAATTGCACTTCGGATCAGGGATTCAATATTCTCAAATTCATATTCCAATTGTTGCAACGTTTAAAGTCAATGCTTGCCAAAAAACGTAAAGACAGGATGCAAATATTTCGAATCAGAGACTTCTGGACAATAAGGAAAACCTTGTAATTGAGTACATAATTGTATGTACTTTCCGGGATTCGGAGGTCAGAACAGGATATTTTCTATGCTTGCGCGAGTACAAAATCGCGTTGACCCAATTTATTGATCAACTCCACTTTATTGGTTACGGAAACCTTGGCGAAGATATTTGAGACATGCTTGGTAACTGTCTTTTCTGAAATATTAAGGGTATAGGCAATTAGTTTGTAGGATTGACCTTTGATAATGAGGTTTACAATTTCGATTTCCCTGCACGTCAGGTTAAACCTTCCACAGTTTGTTTCAATCACACGTTCAATACTTTCGCCTGATCGCAAGAGCATGAGGTATTCTTTCCTTGACTGATGAATCGATGACTTGATGTAGACAATGGTCATAATCAGAAACCCGGAGTTGGTTAGCGTATGCTCCAATGCCTGGTAATCTCCAAAGAAAACTATTACGGGAAGGGTAACCCAGGATAACAGTGCAACGTAGGCAGCAAGCACCAACTGAAACTTAATTCTGTCGGAATACTCCCGTACCCTGAATTTGAAGATGAACGCCCTTGTGGTTGCAATAATAAAGGCTATGCCATAAAGAAAAGGAATAACCACGGTCAGCTTACGGCTTAACTCCAGATTGCCGGTGATGAAATAGGGAACAACGAACAGGAAAAGAAAGGGAACGAATAGAAATATGATTGATCCGAATGTGGCGAAGAAACGAAGTAGTTTGAGATCAAACGCTTTATAGTAGTAATACACGAAGTACATCGAGGTGCCAAAGGCGAACAGGTAAGCCATTACATTCTGGATACTAACCGGAACGGGGATATTCTCATCCGGAAACAGGCCACTGGTTATGTTGTAAAGTACGAAGGAGATCAGGAGTATTAAGTATAGAAGTCGCTTCCGGTCATTCGGTCTTTCAAGATAGTATATGATCTGAAAAAACAGAGCCGCTACTTCGAACGCAGTGATAGCGAAAGTTACAATATGCATTTGCGTACCCATGAAGTTCATAGGGGAACCAGTTTACCTCTTCAATCATTCTCGACCTGATCAAATTCTTGAATATTCATAACACGATCTGCCGCTTTCAATCGCCTGAGCATAAACAGTGTATAAGTAAGGTCCAATGTCTGAAAGATTTCAAAGTCAAATTTTTGGTACCAGTTTATATTCCTGTCAACGGAAGTTTCAAGATAAATCGGTCTGCCCTGCGACTCTGATTCACTGATAATTTCTTGTAGTAGCTGGCTGCCCTTTCCTTTATTTTGCAGTTCTGGAGTAACTCCAATGAACCATAGATAGGTAAACCGCCCCTTTGGGTGAAAAAATTTGATCTTTGATTCCCGGCTCAAAACCTGGCTAACCCTGGTTAATCCAATCACTGATAGTGCGAGTTTTGCATCCCACAGAATGGCGTTCAGGGTTGAGCGCTTCTTATCCGGATAAAGAACCAAAGCGCACGCTTGATCATCGTCAGCCATCCAGACATCGCCAAAGGCATTGCAGATATCAAATGAGTAATCCATCAGCCTACGAATCCTCGCTTGCCGCTTACTATCCTGCTTGACAACATAGTTTACACTTCTGTTGTCATCGAATGACTTCGACAGAATATCGACAACCAATGACTTTTGATTTATGTCAGCACGCTTCATACCCAAATCGCATCATGCGCAAGCCAAGATTTGGCAAAGGAAAATTAATTTGAGATGTGAAGAATGCTTACATCATATAAGTGAAGTCGCTAATTTTTAGCGATTGCTAATGTCACTTACCGACCAAAAATGCATTAAAGGAAAAAAAGCCTTAGAGTTCAATGTGCCTATACAAGGCAACTCAATCATTTCAAGCAATAGCCGATCGTCACGAAATAGGATCTTCCGTCAGCTGGCAACACACCTGGCCCAGGATAGCCTCCTGCCCTGCGGGTATAATAATGCTTATTGGAAAGGCTGTTTACACCTGCCTTCAACGACAATCCTGATTTGTGTTTATATCCAATGGTGGCATCCAAAATTGAATAGGAAGGCACTACGCCATTTTGTGCACTTGCTGTTGGTTCTTCCGTATTATTTGCATCAGTAAACACCTTGTCGGTATAACTATACTGAAGTGTTGCCTCTAAACCACGAAACGCATAGGTCATTCCGGCTCGAAAAATATTCTCAGGGGCGTATTCAACCTTGTTATCCTTGTAGTTGGTTTCGCTCAATGCATTGTTGATCACGGTCACCACTTTTAAATTCTTATAGCGTGCATCGTTATAGCAATACGATGCAAACACGCTTAACCCGGCATTCTTAACCGAGCGGCTTAACGCCTTTGTAATATTTAACTCACCGAAGACTTCTGCACCTTTGGCATTGCTGCTTCCCACATTGGTGCGGTAATTGTAAAAAGAACCGTCCGCCCGTTGCTGCTTAATAGTACCTATTCGGTTGTCATAATCAAGATTGAATACACTTACATCGAAGAGAAGGAAATCCCTTAAGTTACCACGATATCCAAAATCAATATTTAATCCTTTTGCATCGGTAAGATTGGGATCGATTACATCCGTTGTTGGTGGTGTGGTAAGATCAGCAAATTGCACAGGACGATAAGACTGAGTAGCATTAGCATACAACTTAGTTGTGCTGGTAAGCAAATACTCCACACCAATTCCACCAATTACAAATCCGCGGGCACGTTCCTGATCTTGTAAATAAACTGGATTACCGTTGGTGATGCTGTTGTAGCCCGTTGCTTCAGCCTGAAGGTATTCAAAACGAACACCCGGAATAATCAATAACTTCTCTGTGATGCTGAAAAGATTTTCGACAAAAAACGCTGCATTTCTGCTCCTATAGTCAATGTCTCCTGTCCACATACCGCCAACCAAACTGATATCATAACCTGTGCCGGTTGTTCCCTGGCCACCTCTGTAACGGAAAGTGCTTCCCGAATAAAGTCTTATGCCTGCACTGAGGTTATGCCCTTGGCCTCCCGCCTGGTAACTGAGGAGATATCTGGCCTCCAATCCATAATTGCGATAATTATCGATGTCTACCGTGCGATTACTATACTCACCAGTGGATGGGTTGATTGCGTCAGCCACAGTAATTCCACCAGAGGGGAAATACCCAACACTGTTTCTATCGCCAAGAATATTAAAGAGCTTCATGTTGACCCGTTGATTGGGGCTGATCTTGTAATCGGTACTTAGGGCAACCGTTTGCCAAGTAAGGTCAAACCAATTTCTGCTTCTTACGCTTTGTTGCGGGTTGTTATCGAATTGTACATCCGTAAGGCCACCGGGTTGTTGACTATTTGAATGCCATCGGGTAAACTCTGTTGTGATTGAAAACTTATCGTTAACGTGATAGGTGAAAGTTCCAGAGCCGGTGTTACTCTTGTATTGATTATTGTCGCGCCATCCTTCAGCATCGCGGTGATCGAAGAATGCATAGTAATTCAACTTTTTTGTCTTGCCACCAATGGCATTATAGGTGTTGAATAATCCAAAACTTCCTGCGGTCTGAAAAGTTTCTAATTGAAATGGCTTCGTAAACTCGCTACCATTCTTCAGGATATAATTAACCATACCCCCGATTTGTGGTCCGTATTGCAAAGCACCATGGCCGCGCACGAATTCAATTCTTTGAACGGATTGCAACTGAGGATTATAGTAAGCCTCGGGATACCCGTATGGATCAGCGGCAATGTCATATCCGTTTTGCCTTACATTGAATTCCCATGAGCGATTGGGGCTCAAACCGCGGGTAGCGATGTTGATCTGAAGACCGCTGCTCTCACTCTCCCAAATAAAAATGCCTGGAACCTTTGCCATCACTTGGCGCATGGTATTCGTAACTACGTTGCCCTGCACATTTTCCAAAACTATAAGCGAGCTTTTTTTTCCAGCATAGATATTCGTTCCTACAATTTCGGGCAGTTGGTGAATATCTGACTTGCTGCCACGCCCGACCACCGTGATTTCTGGTAGAATTCTGGTTTTCAGGGTATCCGACTCCTGAAGGTCTTGAGCCTTGGCGATTGTTGCAAGCGTAATACAAAAGGTCAAAATAGCTGAATATTTCATGGTTTATTTAGAATCATTTTAAACAAATGTATGCACTTTAGAATAATTCTAAATAGCTATCGCGTTTTTTTTTGCTTGAATTCCAGAGCTTTAAGAAAACATCGACCTACTGCGTAAATTTTAAAAAGGCTTTGGCTATTCCTTAAATTTTACCTGGTCGTGCGCTTGAATTTTTTATTCCTTGCGGAATGGAGAGCTTGTCTTTAAGCTTTCTCATATCAGTGCTCACTTTTTTCTGCACAATCTTGCCGTAAATTTGAGTTGTGCGGATGTCAGTATGACCAAGAAGTTCCATGGCCGTTTCCATAGGCACATCGTTAATCAACAGTACAGTCGTGGCAAAGGTATGACGTGCTGTATGCGTGGTTAGTTTCTTTTTGATTCCACACAGATCAGCAATCTCCTTCAAATAAGCATTGTAACGTTGATTGCTATTCATTGGCAAAAGCCTGTTATTGGTTTTGCAGTAATCATGCTTCTTATACTTCTCGATAATCTCCAATGGAATTGGAAGTAGCGGAACGTTTTCGGTCGTATCTGTTTTGATACGGTTTCGGATAATCCATTTCTCGCCATCGATTCCAATTGCAATATCATCGTTAGTTAACGCTTCTGCATCCGAGTATGCATATCCGGTGTAACAGCTAAAGAGGTAACAATCTCTGACCTCTTCGAGCCGTTTGATGCTAAATTCTTTTTTATACAATGCATCAAGCTCGTCCTGGTCAAGGAACTCACGTTTAACTTTCTTGTAAGAACACTGAAAATGTTCAAAGGGACTGGATGGTATGTATTCCAGCATTGCCCCATATTTCATCACTTGCTTCAAATCTTTAGCATACTTCATTGAAGTGTTATGCCCGATCTTATCCACAGTGCGTAAGTAATGTTCGAACTCTACAATAAAGTTCAATTTCAGTTCTTCGAGAATAATGTCTGACCTCTTGAACTTATATTTGATAAACGCTTCACATTTTCCATACAGGATTTCGAAGCGCTTGTGACGGCCTTCGGATAAATCGTCTATTTCCTTTCGTTCAGTAAGTTGCTGATTGAATTGATTGAAAAGTTGTAGGAAGGTTTTCTTGATTTCCTTCACACCTTTGTAGCTGTTCTTCACGTCATCAGCCGTTACAAAATCTTTGGTTGAAAGAAGTATGTTGTAGTGTCTGAGGATATCCGCTTTGACGAGAGTTAGATAGTCATTGATTGATCTTGACTCGCTAAACTTGTCCAGCACCTTGTTGTTTTCAGCATCCCAAAATTTGGGATGAATCTGTTTTTGTGTGGAGCACTCTGCGCGCTTACCATCAACAGTAATCCTGATCCAAATAGGAATCAGTCCCTGTTTGTTCATCTTGGCTTTATTGAGCCAGAAGAGAATTGAGAATGTTTGATTTAAGTTCATTGCCTTAAAATTTTTAGGTAACCGAACTCGTGTCTTTTGACGGCAAATGATTCAAATCACGATTGGTGCAGAATGTTGATGATCAACATCTTACAAGGCCCTCGGTTACCTATTAACGGAAAAGAACTAGGTAACCGAATAGGTAACCTAGAGGATGGATTCCGATGTTACTTTTTGGTGGGCTTAAAAAGAAAAAACCGCCCAGAAATTGATTCTGAGCGGCTTTAGTTTCGGATGATTACTCCGATGTGATCCCGCTGGGATTCGAACCCAGGACCCTTACATTAAAAGTGTAATGCTCTACCAACTGAGCTACGAGATCTTACTTCTTGCCTGTTTAAAGGGCATTTCCGTAATTGAGGACGCAAAGGTAACAGAAGGTGAAAAATATGCAAAATTCGTTTTTAAAAAATCTCTCTTTCGTCATATTCATGGCACTCTGTTTTCCGCTTTCACTTGCCGGTCAGCAAAATAAAAGCCCATTAACCCGTGCGGACTCACTTTTTCAGCAAAAACGTTACACACAATCTTTTGAACTCTATCGGTCTATTTTTGAACACCATCAGTACACTCCTGCCATGCTCTTGAAGATGGCCTACATTGAAGAAGGGTTAAACCGTATCGCCTATTCCGCCTATTACTTGAACCTGTATTACCTGGCCACACAGGACGCTGCCGCGCAGGTAAAATTAGATGAGCTCTCACAAAAATACCGGTTAGAAGGGTATGAAACGGCCGAAACTGACCGCCTTTTTATGCTCTATCGTCAATATGAAGCAACGGTCACACTTGCCCTTATCGCTCTTATTCTTTTTCTCTTCACCTTCATGAGTGTTCAACGCCTTCGCTACCAAAAACGGGCACACACTACCTGGGGATTGTTGATCGTTGTGTCATTACTTTTTCTGGCTCACCTCAATTTTGGAGCAGAGCAAGCTAAGGCCATCATTACAAAAAACAATACCTATATTATGACTGGCCCATCAGCTGGGGCTTCTGTAATCGCAGTGGTGCGCGATGGCCACCGGGTAAATATCAAGGGTAAAAAGGATGTATGGGTTAAGGTTGAATGGGGTGATGCTATCGGGTATATTAAAGAAACCCATGTATTACCCATCACTCTCTGACATTTAAAACTGGATACTCACGGTACCTTTATACTCTTTGTTCGAGTATTTCAAGAAGTAATAGTATACCCCCACGGGCATTCCTTCACCATACCACCTGAAATTACGATCAAGGCTTTCATAAACCTGTTTACCCCAACGATTGTAAATCTGGATGCTTACAAATTTACCAAAGCAATCGTCAATGGGTAGAATACTAACGAATTCACCATCCTCCTCCCTGACCATAGCGAAAAAACTGTTGAGGTCATCGGAAGTGTTAGGGGTAAACACATTAGGTGGTAAGAGTTCTTCCTTCTCAGGGGGAGGTTCAACCGTTACTTGCATCACCAGCGTATCCGCTTTATAAAATTTACATTTATTCAAGCTATCCACCACCATCATCTGAAAATGAAACACATTTCCATTTTCATAGTCAAGGGTATCGCAGGTGAGTTGCCAGGTAAACCTGGATTGAACAAAGCCCTGATCAAAATCTCCTGGAAACGAAATCCCATAGGTTGAAGCATCAAACCCGATACCTTTGCCTCGCAAAAGAATTAAGGTGTTGTCAATATCTGTACCGGTCACCTCTACCTCCAGAGGTTCCCCATTCATTTGCACGCTCACTTCAATCGTATCGGCATTACTAAGCACCGAATTATCGATTACCGGTGGAGTGATCTGCGAAAAGTCAGTGATGCTCAGTTGTAAATGCGTGGTATCGGCTTGAATAATGGAGCACTCATCCAGATCTTCTACAATAAAGAACAGTTCAAACGTTGATTTTTCCGTAAAGTCATACACATCGCATTTAGGATCCCAACTCAGCATTTTATTTATGGGGCCCGCCTCCGTACCGGATAGGGGTTCAGTGAAGGTCATACCAAAATCCGCCAGGCTAAAATCAACGGGTACCAGGCGATAAGAAATCAAATCACCGTCAGCATCAGTAACTTGAAATGGCCAGGTTGCCACAGCCCCGCCCTCGGAAATAACTTCAATGATTTCCGTTCCATTTCCAGAATTATCAAACTGTGGCGGAACGTTTACCGGGGGCTCTAAATTTACCGTAACGATAAGGGTATCAGACAAGGGTAAGGTACACGCATCATCGAAAGCAACAATGCCGATCTGAAAAACTCCACTGGACTGGTAGGGACATTCTGGCAAACAAATACTAAAAATTGCTGTCCCATCATTGGATATGGTGGATGTAGTAACCACAGGCAACACTTCACTGATGTTTTGTCTGAAACCAATTGGGATTGCCTTGATCCGAACATTCTCCTGAAAACCATCATCAAATTTCAGTGCATCGGGATCAGATACTTTCACTTCAAAACAACGTTGTTCATCACTCACCGTGTTATCATAAGTCACCGTTAAATTTCCGGTCAAACTAAAATCACTATCATCAGGGCCTTTCCCAACAATCTGAGGCGGCTCAGCTACCGGACATGCCTCTTGCACCAACATCTGAAAATCACGCCTTACCTCACCAATCCTAACGCCATTTCTGAATTCCTCGCACTTAACCGCAAAAACATATAAACCCACAGAAATACTGGAAGGTGTTACTGTTAGTAGTCCATCATAGCTGATATCAAGATCTGGATTACCGTTCATAATGTTATCTAAGCTAAAGCCGGTTTTCCATTCTATTTCAGGATACGGTCCCTCATGAGGCAATCCACCGGTTGGCAATGCCGAAGGCTCCACGGTACTTAAGGGAGTAACAATTGAATACACTAAAGAATCGCCATCAGGATCAGTCCCCGCAAAATCAACATAGTATCTTCTATTAGGACAAGCGTAATCACTAAGCGGTGGAAATAATCGGGGTGATGAATTTACAAATGGCACGCCATTCTGTACTACAGGAGGAAACTCAAGATAAAATGTTTGGCCGGCAATTCGCGTTCCACCGGCATTTGGGTTCTCACTGTAAATATTGGTAATCACATAGTTCCGACAGCACCGCTCCCAGGCCATGTAGTAGCCTTCGGGGTCGTTATAAATGGATGGTGATAATTCAACCGTAGTGGTATAGACTACTTTTCCTGTTTCAATACTCCCATCGGAACACTCGGGTTGAAAGTACTCAACCGGTGTATCGCTTATGGGAAACAGAACCAATGAGTTTAGAATAATAGCATTGTCCCTCTTTCTGAAAAATCTGATGGTCACACTGGCATCACCCCCCGTCTCTCCCAGGAGATCATCATAATACAGAATCATATTCACCCGGTAGGTGTTCCCGGAAATCCAAAGTAATTCAAATTCACCGCCCACAATATGTGAGGCCTTCGCTGGCGCGAACAACATGAGAAGAAGGAAAACCAACAGCAACCTTTTCATAACAGACAGAATACGAAAGATAAGGAATCCGTACACCGCATAAAACACCCGCATTTATGTAATTTCGCGCACGATGAAGAAGGGTGATATTCTTGAAAACGTTGTTATTGAAAGCATGGCAGCTGAAGGAAAGTGCGTAGCCCGCGTAGACGGCCTTGTGCTTTTTGTAGAGGGCGCAGTCCCTGGCGATGTAGCAGATGTTTCCCTTACGCGGATCAAAACCAGTTTTTTGGAAGGTCGTGCTGTATCCATAAAAAAATTCTCGGATAAACGAACCGAATCGTTTTGTTCTCATTTCGGATTATGCGGAGGTTGCAAATGGCAAAATCTTGATTATCGTGAACAACTTCAATACAAGCAACAACAGGTTATTGATAATCTTGAAAGGCTGGGTGGATTAACCCTTCCCGAAATAAAACCCATCATCGCTTCACAAAAAATTAAACACTACCGTAACAAGCTTGAGTTTAGTTTCACCTCCTTCCGCTGGTTTACCAAGGAAGAGATGGAATCAGAAAAGGAACTCAGCAGAAACGGACTGGGTTATCACCTGCCAAAAAGCTTTGACAAAGTATTTGATGTAGAGCACTGTTACTTACAGCCTGAACCTTCCGATAGCATCCGGTTGGCCATCAAAGAAATTGCCCTGCGCGAAAACATTCCTTTTTTTGACACACGAAGACAAACCGGATTTTTACGAACGCTGGGCATTCGCACCGCGAATACAGGTGAAGTGATGGTTATTCTGCAGGTCACCTCATATAATAAGGAGTGGATTGAAAAGATCATGGAAATGCTTGTCAATACATTTCCACAGATAACTTCATTGAATTATGTGGTCAACGTCAAAAAAAACGATACCTATGGCGACCTGGAAGTTATTTGTTGGAAGGGGAATCCATACATCACCGAAACCATGGAAAGGCCTGATGGCAAGGGAACCCTTCAATTCAGGGTGGGGCCCAAATCATTTTACCAAACCAATGCCGAACAAGCGCGCGAACTTTACAAAGTAGCCTGGCAGTTGGCTGATTTGAAGGGCGATGAATTGGTGTACGATTTATACACTGGCACGGGTACCATTGCAAACTTTGTAGCCGCACAAGCCAGAGAGGTTATTGGATTGGAGTATGTATCAGCAGCGATTGATGACGCTAAGATCAATTCTCAAATCAACAACATCACCAACACAGATTTTTACGCAGGTGATATTAAAGACCTTTTGAATGATAGCTTTTTAAACACTCACGGAAAGCCGGATGTCGTTATTACTGACCCTCCCCGTGCCGGCATGCATGAAGATGTTTGCAAGATGTTGTTAATGGCTGCTCCTGAAAAAATTGTTTACGTCAGTTGCAATCCCGCCACACAAGCGCGTGATCTGAAAATGCTTTCTGAAAAATATGAAATCAAGGTTGTGCAACCGGTTGATATGTTCCCACACACCATGCACGTGGAAAATGTGGTGTTGTTAACGCGCGTTAGGTAACTCGTGTAACCAAAATAAATTCACTTCAATCGCAAAATCGGTCAATAGTCTTCTTTATTTTACTTGAAGAACGCGAACCAATATGCGACAACAGCTGCTTAGTGAAGGTGCCAGCGAACTGAGTTATGAAATCCGGGAGGTTGTAAAAAAGGCTACCCTGATAAAAAATCTTGGTCAGGAAATCTATTGGGAGAATATTGGAGATCCCATCCAAAAACACCACATCCTCCCCGACTGGATAAAGAACATCGTAGCGGAACTGGTGCAACAAAATGATGTGTACAGCTACTGCCCTTCAAAAGGAGTATTGGAAACCCGTGAGTTCTTGGCCTCACAAACCAATTCATTAGGCGGAGTTCAGATTACAGCAGAGGACATCTGCTTTTTCAACGGACTGGGTGACGCTATTTCAAAAGTATATCAATACCTCACCCCCACGTCACGGGTCATCGGTCCATCACCAGCTTACTCTACACATTCAAGCGCGGAAGCCGCCCATGCCAGTCATGAGCCGTTAACCTACACGCTTGATCCAAATAATAAATGGTATCCAGATCTGGATGATCTTTACAATAAGGTGAAGTACAATCCTAACATTGTCGGCATCCTGATTATCAATCCCGACAATCCGACCGGGATGGTTTATCCAAAAGAAACTTTGAAGCAGATCGTTGAAATCGCCCGCGAGTTCAACCTCTTTTTGATTGCCGATGAAATTTACATCAACATCACCTACAATGGTGCTCAGGCGTATTCGCTGGCCGAAATCATTGAAGATGTTCCGGGTATTTCCATGAAGGGCATTTCGAAGGAATTACCGTGGCCCGGCTCACGCTGTGGATGGATGGAATACTACAACCGCGACAAAGATCCTGAATTCAATCGCCTGTGCCTGGCGCTTGACAATGCCAAGATGATTGAAGTGTGCTCGACCAAGCTGCCCCAAGTAGCCATTCCTAAAATTTTGGGCGATCCAAGGTTTAAACCCTATCGCGAAGCGATCAATAACAAGATCGGAAAGCGCAGTAAGATTATTGCCGACATCCTCCACACCGTACAACAACTAACCTTTAATGAAACCTTTGGCGCATTTTACAACACTATAACCTTTAAAGAGGGAACCCTTAAACCAGGACAAAAGATAAAAATTGATAACCCCAAGGTCAGGACATTGGTGGAAGATTGGGTTGGCCAAACTATCCCTCTCGACAAACGATTCGCGTATTATCTGCTGGGCGCAACAGGTGTTTGTGTCGTTCCTATCTCTTCTTTCTGTTCAACGCTGCAGGGTTTTCGGGTTACCCTACTAGAAGAAGATGAAGCAACTCTTCACCATACCTTCACGGCTATTCGCGATGGCATCATGGAGTACTTAGCTTCCGCTTGATCTAGTTACTACCTAACATTCGTTATTTCTCTACAAAATTATTTTTGCAGTTATCTTGCAAACAGGAAATTAAATTTTGAGTATTGCATTGTCAGCCAAATAGTATAGCTGATATTTTAAAATATACCGGTAATTCTAATATGAACTTATTCAGAACATTAACTATGAATCCTATCCTCCTTATTACGGTCATTATTATTAAAGAATCGGGACGATGGTGATATAATAGTATACAAAATCATTAGCCGTCCCGCCCAACCAGCGGGACGGTTTTATTTTATAGACACCCAAACAAACTAACAGTTGTTCATATGTACTACACAAAAGACACTACACTCTTTCTCAACGGAAAATTTATTAAAGCAGTAGATGCTACCACCGATCTGTACAGTCAAACGCTTCATTATGGATATGGTGTGTTCGAAGGCATCCGTGCGTACAACACCGCCAATGGAACAAAAATTTATAAAGCGGTGGAACACTTTGAGCGACTTCGCAATAGCGCTGAATCGGTGAACATTCCTTTTCAATACGATACCGATGAACTCATTCGGGTTACGTATCAGGTACTCAAGAAAAATAATCTCAGCGATGCCTACATCCGTCCTCTGGTGTATTGCAGTCCGAATATGTCACTCACACAACCCAAAGAAGTCTTCCTGATGATTTGTGCGTGGGAATGGGGAAAATACCTTGGAGATAAATTACTTAAGCTTTGTTTGTCTTCGTACCAGCGACCAAATCCAAACTCCGTAAAGGTAGAAGCAAAAGTTACCGGCCATTATGTAAACTCCATCCTGGCTACAAGCGAAGCTAAAGTTCGTGGATACGATGAAGCACTCATGCTTGATATGAATGGCACCGTGGCCGAAGCTCCGGGTGCAAACTTTTTCTTCGAGAAAGATAATGTTCTTTATACTCCTCCGCTGGGACATATTCTTCCGGGCATTACTCGACAAGCAGTCATTAATATTTGTCGCGAGCTTGAAATCCCTGTAAAAGAAAAATCATTTAAACCTGAGGAATTAGAAGAAGCCGATAGCGCCTTCCTCTGTGGTACAGCTGCCGAGATTGCTGGTGTTGAGTCTATCGATGCAAAACCCTTCCGTAAATCTTGGAGTGAAAGCATTGGAGTAGTCATTCAGGAAGCCTACAAGTGCCAGGTATTGGATAAGTCATTTAGTCACGTCATCATCTGATACCGTGGAGTTAAATCGCTACAGCAAAACCATCACCCAAGACCCCACATTGCCGGCTTCGCAGGCGATGCTGTACGGTATTGGTCTTACGGAGCATGATTTAACGAAAGCACAAGTTGGAATTGTCAGTACAGGTTTTGATGGAAACACCTGCAACATGCACCTGAATGCATTGGCTGTTGAAGTGAAGCAAGCTGTGTGGGATCAGGAATTGGTTGGATTAATCTTCCACACCATTGGCGTGAGCGATGGCATCAGCAACGGAACGGAAGGCATGCGCTATTCGCTGGTCAGTCGTGAGGTAATTGCCGATTCCATTGAAACTGTATGTGGTGCGCAATACTATGATGGATTAATTGCCGTAGTGGGCTGCGACAAAAATATGCCCGGTTCGCTCATCGCGATGGGAAGATTAAATCGCCCAGCGATCATGGTGTATGGAGGAACGATAGCAGGTGGACATTACAAAGGAAAAGAACTAAACATTGTTTCGGCCTTTGAAGCCTTAGGTGAAAAGATTCAGAATAAACTTTCAGACGAGGATTATAAAGGCATCATTCAGAACTCCTGCCCGGGTGCAGGTGCCTGCGGTGGAATGTACACAGCAAACACCATGGCGTCAGCCATTGAAGCGTTGGGGATGGCGTTGCCGTACTCGTCTTCAAATCCCGCGTTGAGCAAAGAAAAATCTGCCGAGTGTGTGGAGACTGGTAAAGCCATCTTGAACTTGTTACAAAAGGATATCAAGCCCCGCGACATCATGACGCTCCAAGCGTTTGAAAATGCAATCACCGTGGTGATGGTATTGGGTGGATCAACCAATGCTGTATTACACTTAATCGCGATGGCGAAAAGTGTAGGTGTAAAACTTACACAAGATGATTTTCAACGCATCTCCGATAAAACTCCGCTTCTAGCAGATCTAAAGCCCAGTGGTAAGTATTTGATGGAAGCATTACACAAAATTGGTGGGGTTCCCTCCGTGATGAAATACTTATTGAAGAATGGCTTTCTTCATGGTGATTGCTTAACCGTTACCGGAAAAACAATTGCTGAAAATGTTGCCTCGGCAAAAGATTTTGATTTCGCCATGCAAGACATCATTGTCCCGCTGGAGAGACCGATCAAAGCCACAGGGCATTTGCAAATTTTGTATGGCAATCTGGCAGATAAAGGATCGGTCGCCAAGATCACTGGTAAGGAAGGTGAGAAATTCAGCGGACCCGCTCGTGTGTTCAATGGTGAGTTCGAATTGATCCACGGAATCCAAAATAAAAAAGTTAAGGAAGGTGACGTAGTAGTCATACGGTACGTTGGCCCGAGAGGCGCACCGGGCATGCCTGAAATGCTTAAACCAACTTCGATGATCATTGGAGCCGGGTTAGGTAAAAATGTGGCACTCATTACCGATGGAAGATTCTCCGGAGGAACACATGGGTTTGTGGTGGGACACATCACGCCTGAAGCCTTTGATGGTGGTTTACTCGCATTCGTGGAGGATGATGACATCATCGAAATTGATGTACACAACCATCAAATCAACTTATTGGTAAATGATCAAACGATCAGCCAACGCACGAAGAACTGGAAACAACCCGCACTTGCCGTAACAAGCGGAGTGTTGAAAAAATATGCAAAACAAGTAAAAACAGCAGCGGATGGATGCGTTACTGACGAAGATTAAACCGGAAGTGAAAACTAAAATTTCCGGATCGGAAGCATTGCTTCGGTGCCTGGTGGCCGAAGGTGTGACCACAATTTTTGGTTACCCCGGTGGAGCCATCATGCCCGTGTACGATGCCCTCTATAGTTATAGCGATAAGTTAAATCATATCCTTGTTCGACATGAACAAGGTGCGATTCATGCGGCACAGGGCTATGCACGGGTTTCGGGGAGCACTGGTGTAGCCCTTGCTACGTCTGGTCCGGGGGCCATGAACCTGGTTACCGGTTTAGCCGATGCGCTAATCGATTCAACGCCCATTGTTTGCATTACAGGGCAAGTAGCAGAACACCTTCTCGGTACTGATGCATTTCAGGAAGCCGATGTGATTAATACCACATTGCCGGTAACAAAATGGAATGTTCAAATCACAGAGGCTTCTTCTATACCCTCGCAAGTAGCGAAAGCATTCTACATTGCCCGTAGCGGAAGACCGGGTCCTGTGCTCATTGACATCACCAAAAATGCACAGTTCGAAATGATGGATGAGTTTGAGTATCAGCCATGCGATACCGTCAGAACATATTTCCCTAAACCCCAACTTGATTTTTCGGCTGTTGAGGTGGCGGCCAAATTAATCAATCAGGCAAAGAGGCCATACATTCTTGCTGGCCAGGGTGTATTGCTAAGTGATGCAACCCAGGAACTAATCTCATTGTCTGAAAAAGCTGGCATCCCTGTGGCATCAACACTGCTGGGATTGTCCTGTTTTCCGACAAGTCATCCCCTGTATGCGGGCTTTCTTGGAATGCATGGAAACTATGGTTCCAATATTCTAACCAATGAGTGCGATGTATTGATCGCTATCGGAATGCGATTTGATGATCGTGTAACGGGTAATGTGAGCAAGTATGCCAAGCAAGCGAAGGTCATCCACATTGAAATCGACAAAGCGGAAATCAATAAAATTATTAAGGCAGATGTGGCTGTGCATGCAGATGCAAAAGAAGCACTACAAGCGCTGGTGCACCTTGTAAAACCCAATCAGCATGTTGAATGGCTAAATAAATTTCACGAAGCACATCGCCAGGAGCATAAAAAAGTAATCCAATTTGATTTCTACCCAGTAACGGAAGCACTTCGCATGGGCGAAGTAATCCGGGAGTTATCAGAACAAACAAAAGGTGAGGCGATCATCGTTACGGATGTAGGTCAACACCAGATGGTAGCATCTCGCTACTATCCATTCAAAAACCCACGCACGAATGTCACTTCAGGAGGAGCGGGCACCATGGGCTTTGCATTGCCCGCAGCATTGGGTGCCGCTGTAGCTCAACAAAAAAAACAGGTGGTGGCGATCATTGGCGATGGTGGATTTCAAATGACTGTACAAGAATTGGGCACCATCATGCAATACCAAATCCCCGTGAAGATTTTATTACTCAATAATAATTTTCTGGGCATGGTGAGGCAATGGCAGCAACTTTTTTTTGACAGTCGTTACTCTTTTACAGAAATGAAGAATCCGAATTTTGTAGCACTTGCAGAGGCTTATTCTATCCCTGCTAAAAAAGTTACCGAGCGAAAAAATCTGAAAAGTGCTATCGCAGAAATGCTGCATACTACCGGGCCCTATTTATTAGAAGCCGTAGTAGAAAAAGAAGACAACGTATTCCCAATGGTACCCACCGGGGCCGGTGTGGCCGAAATTATATTGGAAGCATCCACAAAAACTAAATGACGTGAATCATGAAAAAGGAATTCACCATTGAAGTACGGTCTGATAATAACTTTTCAATCCTGAACCGGATCATCAATGTGCTTAATCGCAGACGTGTGCGTATCAAGAAATTAACAGCACACGAAAATGATGACGATTTCAGGAAAGGGGGAGCAACATTGCTTCTGTATACTACTCCCGAAATGGTGGAGAAAGTCAGGCTGCAGTTAGAGAAATTAATTGAAGTAGAGTCAGCAACCTATTACGAGGGAAGCTCCTTATACTTCGAACTTAACGAAAGAAATAATAAACAAGTCGCATAACCTGCCTTCGCTAAGCTACGGCAGGTAAACATCAACACTTAAATACATCAACACCTAAACACAATAAAGACATGGCTAAAATAAATTTTGGAGGCGTAACAGAAGAAGTTGTTACCCGGGAAGAATTTCCGATGGAAAAGGCATTGAATCTTTTAAAAAATGAAACCATTGCCATCATCGGGTATGGAGTGCAAGGACCCGCGCAGGCTCTTAACCTTCGTGATAATGGGTTCAATGTAATCGTAGGACAACGCAAAGGAAAAACCTGGGACAAGGCCGTGAAGGATGGCTGGGTACCCGGTGAAACTTTATTTGATATTGAAGAAGCAGCCAAGCAAGGAACCATACTTCAGTTCCTGCTCTCCGATGCCGGACAAATTGCTCTGTGGCCCGTAGTGAAACCGCATCTTACAAAAGGTAAAACACTTTACTTCTCACATGGTTTCGGCATCACATTCAAAGAACAGACTGGAATCATTCCTCCTGCCGATGTTGACGTTGTGTTGGCCGCACCAAAAGGATCGGGTACCTCGGTGCGCAGATTATTTTTGAAAGGCAAGGGCATCAATTCGAGTTACGCTGTATTTCAGGATGTAACAGGGCAAGCAAAAGAAAAAGCGATTGCCCTGGGTATTGGGGTTGGGTCTGGTTATTTATTTGAGACTGATTTCAAAAAAGAAGTTTTTTCCGATTTAACTGGCGAACGTGGAACTTTGATGGGCGCCATTGCCGGAATTTTTGAGGCTCAATATGAAGTGCTTCGTGCCAACGGTCATTCCCCCTCTGAAGCATTCAATGAAACAGTTGAAGAGTTAACACAAAGCTTAATGCCACTGGTGGCCGAAAACGGAATGGATTGGATGTATGCAAACTGTTCCACAACAGCACAACGCGGGGCATTAGACTGGAAGAAAAAATTCAAAGCCGCTACCCTTCCTGTCTTTAAAGAACTATACGCTAGTGTAGCCTCTGGCCAGGAAGCCAAGCGCACCATTGAAACCTGCAGTAAGCCTGACTATCGCGAAAAACTTGCAGAGGAGTTGAAGGAAGTCCGCGAAAGCGAACTGTGGCAAGCTGGCGCTGCTGTACGCAAACTGCGTCCGGAAAAACAAGAAGTGGAAGCTAGCATGATTAATTAATTTATGGTTTCAACCTTTGCTCAACATATCGATATCAATAAAGCGCATGCTGGTTTAAAGAATGTAGTGCTGAAAACTCCGCTGCAGTTTCATCGTAAGCTTTCTGAAAAATTCCAGGCTGAGATTTATCTGAAACGCGAAGACCTTCAAGTGGTGCGTTCTTATAAAATCCGCGGTGCGTATAATTTAATCAGCAGTCTGAGTGATCGGGATCGCGAACGCGGAGTCGTTTGTGCGAGTGCTGGAAACCATGCGCAAGGGGTAGCATTTTCTTGCAAGACACTTGATATTCGAGGTGTCATTTATATGCCTGCCATCACACCCAAGCAAAAAATCAACCAAGTGAAAATGTTTGGCGGTGAGCATATAGAAATTGTGTTGATCGGGGATACGTATGATGAATGTCAGCAGCATGCCATGCAATTTGCACTGGAAGAAAAGAAGGTATTCATTCCTCCCTTTGATCATCCCCTAATTATTGAGGGACAAGGAACGGTAGCCAAGGAAATCGTGGAGGAGGTTAGCGGTATTGACTTTCTTTTTGTGCCCGTAGGGGGCGGTGGACTTTGTGCAGGGGCTGGCCATTATCTCAAAACTTATTCTCCTCAAACTAAAGTAATTGGTGCTGAGCCGCTGGGAGCGCCTTCTATGAAAGAAGCACTTCGTGCAGGCAAGCCAGTGATTCTGGATAAAATTCAGCGGTTTGTAGATGGTGCCTCTGTAAAGAAAGTTGGAGACCTGACATTTGAGTTATGTAAGGATATTTTAACTGACATGTTACTGGTTCCAGAAGGTAAAGTGAGCACCACCATTTTACAATTGTACAATGAGGACGCTATCGTAGCGGAGCCGGCTGGAGCATTATCTATTGCCGCACTTGATCAATATGCCGATCAGATTAAAGGCAAAAAGGTAGTATGTATTTTGAGTGGTGGCAACAATGACATTGATCGAATGCAGGAAATTAAGGAACGCTCTCTTTTACACGAGGGGTTGAAACATTATTTCATTGTTCGATTTGCACAGCGACCGGGCGCATTAAAGGAATTCGTGAATCATATTCTTGGTCCTACTGATGATATTGTGCGTTTTGAATTTATCCAAAAGCATAACAAAGAAACGGGTCCGGCCTTAATTGGTATTGAAGTAAAAATCGCACATGATTTTAATGCATTGATTAACCGTATGGACGAGCACAAACTCAACTACACCTTGGTGAACCAACAAGAAAACCTGTTCGAGTACCTGATCTAAAGATTAACAAACGATTGCAGCGTCATAAAAAAATATTTTTCCAAGAAAACATTGCAAACTACTTTCTGAATTGAGTACTTAGATAAATCAAATGCAAAAGCAACCAACCATAGTATCCGTTAACTCTACCCTTTATGGTGTTGCATTCATTTCTCCTGTAGTGATCACCACTACAACAACGATTACGGGGTAACCCGTCAGCACTACCATACCGCAAGCATGATCATGCTGTTTCCAGGAAGCAGCAGAGGATCAGTCTCTTTTGACTTCTTACTACAACATTCGCTTGTTATGAAAATATTAAAATTTGGTGGCTCATCGGTAGCCACTCCCGAAAGGATAAAGTCGGTTATTGATATCATCAAGCCTCACCTGCAGGAGGAAATTACCATTGTGTTTTCAGCCTTTGGAGGAGTGACCGATCAACTCATTCAATTGAGTCAACTTGCTGTAGCCGGAAAAGCTGAATACAGGCAAAAATTAGAACAACTGGAAAAGCGACACTTAGATGCCGTGCGGGCTTTGACAACCGTATCTACCCAAAGCACCATATTGGCGCAGGTCAAAATTCAAATGAACGAACTCGAGGATGTGCTGCATGGTATCTTTCTCGTTAAAGAGCGAACTCCCCGTACACTTGATTACATCATGAGCTTTGGTGAACGACTTTCTGCTTACATCATTTCCGAAGCCTTTAACGATCAAGGTCTGGCAGTAGAATACCTGGATGCGCGTAATGTCATTCGCACCGATAATCAATTCGGTAACGCCAAAGTCAATTTTGAGATTACTAATAATCTAATTCAGGATCACTTCAAACACCACACCGATGTACAAATGATCACCGGTTTTATAGCAACCTCTGAAAGCGGGGAGACAACCACATTAGGTCGCAGTGGCTCCGACTATACTGCGGCAATTTTCGCTGGCGCGTTACAGGCTTCTGCGTTGGAAGTCTGGACCGATGTGGATGGGATCATGACAGCCGACCCCCGGTTGGTGAAGAAAGCATTCACTGTTCCTCAAATGAGTTATGAAGAAGCGATGGAGCTATCGCACTTTGGTGCCAAGGTAATATTTCCCGCTACTATGCAGCCGGCCATGGCACACCGCATTCCGATTTGGGTGAAAAACACATTCAATCCGAATGCTACAGGCACACTCATCAGCGCTGCTTCTGTAAATGGAAAATTAATTAAGGGCATTTCATCCATGAACAACATCAGCTTGCTCAACGTGCAAGGCAGCGGATTGCTTGGGGTGGTGGGTGTTTCGATGCGTTTGTTCTCAACCCTGGCGCGTGAAAAAATAAATGTCATTCTCATCAGCCAAGCTTCATCCGAACATTCAATTTGTATCGCTATTGAAAGTGAGGTGGCAAACAAAGCAAAAACCGCTATTGAAAAAGAATTTGTATATGAAATACGTGATGAATTGATCGATGAAGTAAAAATAGAGCAAGGCCTATCGATCATTGCTGTGGTGGGTGATGGCATGAAACACCACCCGGGTACCAGCGGGCGAATGTTCAGTTCCCTCGGCAAGAATGGTGTGAATGTAGTCGCCATTGCACAAGGTTCGTCTGAACGAAATATTTCAACCGTGATACAACAAACGGATATTGCCAAAGCACTCAATGCATTACATGACGCTTTCTTTTTATCGGACAAAAAAACTGCCAACCTATTTTTAGTAGGCACAGGTCTCATTGGAAGTACACTAATCCGTCAGGTAAAAGATCAGTTTCAAAAACTTTCAGACCAAAACAGACTGGAGGTTAAATTAATTGGAGTCGCTAATAGCAAAAAAATGCTGTTTGACGAAAATGGCCTATCGTTAGACTCTTGTGTTTCGCAAATGAAGGAAGTTGGAGAAGCGATGAATCTGAGGGGTTACATTGAAAAGATGATAGTACTCAACTTGCCGAGCAGTGTCTTTGTAGACTGCACCTCCAGCCCTGAAGTAAGTGATCAATATGAAAATGCACTATCCGCAAACATTTCGATTGTTACTCCAAATAAGAAGGCTAACTCCGGATCATTTGAGAATTATCAAAAACTCAAGGGTATTACACAACGAAAAGGAGTCAGGTTTCTATACGAAACCAATGTGGGGGCCGGCCTACCGGTGATCAATACCTTAAATGACTTGCTCCTGAGTGGAGACAACGTGATCCGCATTGAAGCAGTACTCAGCGGAACGTTGAATTTTATATTCAGCTCCTTTACAAAAGGAAAAAATTTCAGTGATGTGGTAGCGGAGGCTAAAGCAAAAGGGTACACCGAACCAGACCCCCGCGATGATTTAAGTGGTGTAGATGTAGCACGGAAAATTTTGATACTTGCCCGTGAAGCAGGTATATCACTGGAATTGTCAGACATTGAAATTGAAAACCTTGTACCTGAAGATTGCAGAGAAGAACTGAGCGCAAGCGATTTTATAACTAAATTGAAAGACCATGATCATCACTTTGAAAACCTTCGTATAGCAGTGGAGAAAAAGGATGAAAAACTTCGATACCAGGCTATTCTGGAAAATGGAAAAGCATCGGTAAAATTGGGGACGGTCAACAGCAGTCATCCATTCTACTCTTTGTCTGGCAGTGATAATATTATTTTACTCACTACAGAGCGTTATCATGACCGGCCCATGGTTATTCGCGGACCAGGCGCGGGGGCAGAAGTAACGGCCGCAGGTGTGTTTGCGGATATTATTCGAATTGGGAATTATTCAAACTACTAGATAATGAGTAATAAATCTGTAAGAGTCTTTGCTCCTGCTTCCATCGGAAATGTTTCGTGTGGGTTTGATGTATTGGGCTTGGCGGTACAGGCACCGGGCGATGAAGTTTTTATTACTCTAAATGACTCCCAGAATGTTACCATTAAGTCAATCGAAGGCGGTGATGGCCGGATTCCGGTGGAGCCTCGTGAGAATACTGCGAGTGTTGCTGTTATTGAGTATTTGAAAAGTATTAACAGCAATCAAGGAGCTGAGATTACACTCTATAAAAATTTGCCCTTGGGAAGCGGCATGGGCTCCAGTGCGGCCAGTGCTGTAGCTGCAGTAGCGGCAATCAATCATTTGATGGGTGAGCCCTTGAAGCGTGAACAACTACTCCCTTTTGTGATGGAGGCAGAGCGAGTAGCATGCGGTTCGGCTCATCCTGACAATGCCGCTCCGAGTTTATTAGGGGGACTGATTTTAGTTCGAGAAAGCAATCCGCTGGATATTGTCAGGATACCGACACCCAAAGAATTAATGTGCGTATTGGTACATCCTCACATAGAAGTAAAAACACGCGATGCACGACAAGTATTGAAACCAACCATTTCACTAAAAGATGGAATCACACAATGGGCAAACACAGCAGCACTCGTTGCCGGGATGATGAAAGATGATTATGAGCTCATCGGCCGCTCACTGGTAGATGTAGTGGCTGAGCCTATGCGTTCTGTTTTAATTCCGGGGTTCGATCGGATTAAAAAAGAGGCACTCCACAATGGTGCTTTAGGTTGTGGTATTTCCGGATCCGGACCAACAATATTTTGTCTCTGTAAAGGGATTGAAAATGCGCGAAGGGCTGGCAAGGTGATTGAACAGGAATTTAATTCTATGAACCTGGCCAATGAAGTCTACATCTCCGAAGTCAATCAGGAAGGTGCACGAATAATCCCATCGTAAAATGAAATACTACAGCACCAGCAATGTAAACCATGTAGTAAGCTTGAAGGAAGCTGTGATGAATGGTCTGGCCTCCGACAATGGATTATACATGCCGGAACGAACCCCGGTGTTCCCTTCCGCGTACTTTTTGTCTCTTCCAGAAAAGTCTTTTACAGAAATTTCATTGGATGTAGCCCAGGCATTTTTAGGAGATGATATTCCACAAGAAAAACTTAAGTCTATTGTTGCTCACACTATTTCTTTTGATGCTCCACTTGTAGAGGTGGAGAAAAACATTTTTGCATTGGAGTTATTCCATGGGCCGACCTTGGCCTTCAAAGATTTTGGTGCCCGATTCATGTCGCAGGTTCTGGGCTATTTCGCTGAACAACAAAAGAAGGAAATCGTTATCCTCGTTGCTACATCGGGAGATACCGGCAGTGCAGTTGCCAACGGATTTTTAGGAGTGCCTGGAACACGTGTTGTGGTTCTCTATCCTTCTGGTAAGGTGAGTGAAATTCAAGAGAAGCAATTCACAACTTTGGGTAACAACATTACAGCACTGGAAGTGAGTGGAACTTTTGATGATTGTCAACGATTGGTGAAGCACGCGTTTTCAGATCAGGAACTAAAAACAAATTTCTTACTCACATCGGCAAACTCCATTAACATAGCTCGTCTCATCCCGCAAACTTTCTACTACTTCTATGCCTGGTCACGAATGAAACAACGTGAAGATGTCGTGTTCTCTGTGCCCAGCGGAAACTTTGGCAACCTCACAGCAGGATTGATCGCTAAAAAAATGGGACTCCCCATTCAACGTTTCATTGCCGCTACAAACATCAATGACATTATTCCCAACTATCTAACCACCGGAGCGTTTACACCAAAGCCTTCAAAAGCAACGATTAGCAACGCCATGGATGTGGGCAATCCCAGCAACTTTGCCCGTATGTTAAACCTTTTTCAAAATGGTCACACGGCAATGCGCAACTTGATTACTGGATACAGCTTTACCGATGACGAAACCCGGACAGCAATGAAAAAAGTGTTTGCAGTATCAAACTACGTGTTGGATCCGCACGGAGCAATTGGGTATCTCGGGTTGAAGAATTTTCAGGCCCTTCATCCTAAAAATATTGGCGTTTTTTTTGAAACAGCTCATCCGGCTAAGTTCAGGGATGTTGTAGAAGAAACGCTTGGGAAAAGAATAGAAATTCCTCCTTCCTTAAAAATATTTCTATCGAAAGAAAAAAATACAATAAACACACCTTCCGATTTTTTGGGTTTTAAAAAAATACTGACCAAAGCGCTCCAACAGAATTAACTACCAAACAGTTGTCAGCCAAAATTTTTTCAACTAATCATTGACGATTGAGAAAACTTCTCTCATATTAGCAGTTGCTGTTTGAATCCATCAGTCTACACACTGATTGAGGAACAAATAAAGCCGCCTCGCCCCTATTCAGGTGCGGGGCGGTTTTGTTTTGGAAGGAGCTGTACGAACTAACACTTGTTAATTTAATGAGTAAACCGAAAACACTGTTTGAAAAAATCTGGGATGCGCATGTGGTGAAGCGTGCAGAAGGTTACCCGGATGTGCTGTTCATCGACCGACACTTTATCCATGAAGTAACCAGTCCGCAGGCGTTTGATGGATTACGCAAACGAGAAGTAAAAGTCTTTAATACAAAACGAACCACCGCTACCGCTGATCACAACGTGCCTACCAAAGATCAGCATCTCCCGATCAAAGAAGCATTGTCACGTCACCAGGTGGAAACACTAAGAAAAAACTGTCTGGAGTTTGGCGTTGATTTATATGACTTGGGTCACCCCTATCAAGGTATTGTGCACATAATTGGTCCGGAGTTGGGTTTGACACTGCCCGGCATGACCATTGTATGTGGTGACAGTCATACCTCCACGCATGGCGCGTTTGGAAATATTTCTTTTGGGATTGGTACCAGTGAAGTGGAGCAAGTTCTGGCTACACAGTGTGTATTGCAATACAGACCGCAAACCATGAGGATAGAAGTGAACGGAACACTGGGTAAAGGTGTAGTGGCAAAAGATATTATCCTATACATCATCTCAAAAATTTCATCCAGTGGAGCCACAGGTTATTTTGTGGAGTACGCAGGAAGTGCGATTCGTAGTCTCTCCATGGAAGCACGTATGACCATCTGCAATATGAGCATTGAAATGGGTGCTCGCGGTGGATTGATTGCACCCGATGACACTACTTTTAAGTATATCAAGGGAAGAAAATTTGCTCCGCAAGGTGAAGCGTTTGATAAACAGGTTGAGCAATGGAAACAACTCAAAACCGATGAGGGTGCTTCCTATGATAAAGTTCTGACCTACGATGCTGCTGACATTGCGCCCATGATCACATACGGGACAAATCCCGGCATGGGAATTAAGGTGACGGATCGAATTCCAACCGTTGAAGAACTTAAAGAAATCAGCGAGCAAACTTCTTTCAAGAAATCGCTTGACTACATGGGGTTGGAACCCGGCTCGCAGTTACTGGGTAAATCCGTGGACTATGTGTTTATCGGAAGCTGTACGAATGCACGCATTGAAGATCTGAGGCTTGTGGCCTCCGTGGTAAAAGGGAAAAAGAAAGCTTCGAATGTGGAAGTTTGGGTAATCCCCGGTTCCAAGCAAGTGGAAGCACAGGCGCGCCAGGAAGGGTTGGATAAAATTTTTGAAGCTGCTGGATTTGAATTACGCAGTCCGGGATGTTCGGCTTGCCTGGGAATGAATGAAGATAAAATTCCGGCCGGTAAATATTGCATCAGCACATCCAACAGAAACTTTGAAGGAAGGCAAGGCCCAAAATCAAGAACATTTTTAGCCAGTCCGTTAAGTGCAGCGGCTGCTGCCATTACCGGAAAAGTGACAGATATACGAGAATTTGTGTAAGGGATTCTGGGCTCTTGATTCTGGTGACTAGTGTCCCATAATCAAGAATCCAGAAACTAGAATCAAAAGTAGCTATGAGTAAAGAAAAATTCAAAATTCTAAGATCAACAGCAGTTCCTTTGGCGATCGAGAATATTGATACGGATCAGATCATACCCGCACGCTTTTTAAAAGCCACCACACGCGAAGGATTCGGTGAGAATCTATTTCGCGATTGGAGATACAATGAGGCAGGACATCCAAAAGCAGATTTTGCTTTGAACAACCCGAAATACTCTGGTAAAATTCTAGTGGCCGGAAAAAACTTTGGGTGCGGATCCAGTCGGGAGCATGCAGCATGGGCTCTCTTTGATTATGGATTCCGTGTTGTGATCTCCAGTTTCTTTGCCGATATCTTCAAGAACAATGCATTGAATAATGCACTGCTCCCCATTCAGGTAAGCGATTCGTTCCTGAAACAACTGCTGAATACGCTTGAGAAAAATCCATCAGCGAAAATTACAGTTGATCTTGAAAATCAAATGGTAGTACTTGAAAATGGGCCATCGGAAAGTTTTGAGATCAATCCATACAAAAAGGCTTGCCTCATCAATGGGTACGATGACATCGATTACCTGTTGAATTTAAGAAAAGAGATCAGAGCGTTTGATATAACACACAGTTAGGAAACAATGAATAAGAAAATAACCATTCTACCGGGTGACGGCATTGGCAAAGAAGTAACATCTGAAGGGAAAAAAGTGTTGGAGAAAGTTGCTGAGCTTTTCGAACATATATTTGACTTTAATGAAGCACTAATTGGTCATGAAGCTATTGAGAAAACCGGAACTGCTTTACCCGATGAGACACTGACCACTCTTAGAAAAAGTGATGCTATTCTTTTCGGAGCGGTAGGTCATCCCAAGTATGACAATGATCCAACGTTGAAAGTAAGACCGGAACAAGGGCTTTTAAGAATGCGTAAGGAACTAGGTCTTTATGCCAACCTCCGTCCTATTAAACTTTTTGATGAATTGCTTCATGCCTCCAGCATCAAACCTGAAATTCTGAAAGGATCCGACATTCTCTTCTTTCGTGAACTGACAGGAGATGTCTATTTCGGTGAGAAAGGGAGAAAAGACGCAGGCAACACCGCTTTCGATTTAATGATTTATCAGCGTTATGAAATTGAGCGCATTGCACACAAAGCATTTAAGGCTGCACGCACCAGAAGAAAAAAAGTTACTTCCGTTGACAAGGCAAATGTGCTTGAAAGCTCCAGACTTTGGAGAGAAGTGGTTCAACAAATAGCTAAAGAATATCCTGACGTAACGGTCGAGCATCAGTTTGTGGATGCCACCGCCATGAAGCTTATTCAGAATCCAAGAAGTTTTGATGTGGTGCTCACCGGAAATTTATTTGGTGACATCCTCACCGATGAAGCTTCACAGATTGCTGGTTCCATGGGCATGCTAGCCTCAGCATCAATCGGTGACTCCATAGGCTTATACGAACCCATTCACGGAAGCGCACATGACATTACTGGAAAAGGTATTGCTAATCCGTTAGCGTCCATTCTTTCTGCTGCCTTGCTGTTAGACATTTCCTTTGGATTAAAAGAGGAGTCTGAAACGGTGATCAAAGCGGTAGAGCAAACCTTAAAGCAAGGCTACCGCACGGTAGACATAGCCGATCAGCAAACACCAAAAGAAAAAATTCTAAACACAAGTGTCATGGGCACACAAGTTGTAAAAAATATGAAAGTCGTTATCAGTCAACCTGCTTAACCCACAAGACTATGAGTAAGAAAAAAATAGAAATCTTCGACACCACCCTTCGCGATGGCGAACAGGTCCCAGGTTGTCAATTAGCCACAGAAGAAAAAATAGTCATCGCTCGTGAGCTCGAGGCGCTTGGCGTGGATGTGATTGAAGCAGGCTTCCCCATTTCAAGCCCGGGAGATTTTCTTTCCGTGATTGGGATATCACGAGCGGTGAAAGAACCTGTGGTGTGTGGATTAACCCGCGCCAAGCAGGAAGACATTGACGTGGCCGCTGAAGCCTTGCGGTATGCTAAACGCGGTCGCATTCATACCGGTATTGGGTCAAGTGACGTGCACATCCTGCACAAATTCCGCAGCACGCGCGAACAAGTACTTGAACAAGGAGTGTGGGCTGTTGAGTACGCAAAAAGTAAAGGTTTTGAAGTAGAGTTCTATGCGGAAGATGCTGGTCGAGCCGACCTTCCCTTTCTGGCACAAATGGTTGAAGCAGTAATTAAAGCAGGTGCGGATGTCGTCAATATCCCTGACACCACCGGTTATTGCTTACCTCATCTTTACGGAAAAAGAATTCAATATCTATTTGATAACGTGAGCAATATCGATAAGACTGTGATTTCTGTACACTGTCATAACGATTTGGGAATGGCGACAGCCAACACGATTGAAGGTATTATTCATGGTGCGCGCCAGGTAGAAGTGACCATTAATGGAATTGGTGAACGTGCAGGGAATACTTCCCTAGAGGAGGTTGTGATGACGATCAAAACCCATCAGGACCTGGGAATGTATACCAATATTAAAACCGAACGAATCTATGAAGTCAGCAAACTGGTGAGCAAACTAATGCGTATGCCGGTGCAGCCTAATAAGGCTATTGTAGGCAGTAACGCCTTTGCACATTCTTCAGGAATACATCAGGATGGTTTTCTGAAGCATGCGGAGAATTACGAAATCATTAACCCGGCTGATGTGGGTGTTTCCTCCTCCTCTATATTATTGACGGCCAGAAGCGGTCGTGCCGCACTTAAACATCGTTTAGAAATACTGGGGTACAAGATTGAGGGTGCTGACTTAGACTTGGTGTACGAAAACTTCTTGATACTGGCGGATGAAAAGAAACAAGTCAATGATCATGATTTGGAAGTGCTGGCGGTTAATATACCGGTATTATCACGTTAGGAATATTATTTTTTAGAGGCTTTCATCAGAAAGTAAATTACAGAGGCAATCATTAGAAAAATCAACCCTCCAATAATTTCATTGATAGCCAGGTTTGACAAGAACCAACCCGTGGCCAGTAAGGCTAGTATAGGAATTGTTATTCCACCAGGGATTACAAATGAATTTTCGGCCGGTTTTACTTTTCTAAGTTTAATGGTGGCAAGTATAACACCAACATAGATCATCAGTAAGGAAGAGCTGGCAATTATGGCGAGCTCGCGAAACCCACCCGAAACGGAAACAATGAAGCCCAGACCTGCATAAAAAAGAATGGCTACATAGGGAGTGGCGTAACGGGGATGAATGACGGATAAAAATTTCGGAAGCAATCCATCGCGTGCAGCTGCATAGGGCAATCGGGAAGAATTTAGTATGTCACCACTGATTACACCAAAGCCTGAAATGGCTACCCCCAATACGATCATCACCTTGCCAAAATCACCCAATATGGTACTGGCCACCAACACCAGTGGTGCTTCTTTTTGCGCTGCAAGACTTTCCCCTAATACGCCCTGAGCCACAAACTGAATCAAGATGTAAAAAACAAAAATGGTAAACACCCCGAGAAAAATTCCTCGCGGGATTGTGCGCTTGGGTTCTTTGATCTCTCCACTGGCACTGAAGGCTGCTTCAACACCACCAAATGCAAAAAACAAGATGAGTGATACTTCACCAAGCTTATGAGCGGAGGGCCATGAAGTGACTTCATAATTTCCGATATCAATGAAGAATACCCCCACCACAATCAACACCACCAGGGGTAATAACTTTCCTACGGTTACAATTTCAACCAACGTGTTGCCTTGTTTTACCCCACGAACGTTGAGCAAGGCAATACCACCAAAAACAATGGCTAAAAATAAAGTTCGCACGGCAGGTTGCTGAAGCGATGGAAAAAATGTGGAAAGATTATTGACTATTACATTCGCTATGGCGGCATCTGCCATAATGCAATACCCAAACCAAAAAAGTATACTACCTAAGAATCCTGCATACGGACCAAAGGCAGCTTCAATATAGGCATACACACCACCCGTTACATGTATTTTACTACCCGCCTCCACAAAACACATAAGCACCAAAGCAATGAGTACCACACATACTAAATAGGCGAGAAAACTAGCGGCACCCAGGTAAAACGCCACCACTGCGGGCAACGCAAAAATACCCGCACCAATGGTCATATTAACTGCATTCGCTGCCAATGAGCGAACACCAATTACTTTCTTTAATCCTTCGTCTTTGGAGTGGTGCAAAATCAGTGATTAAAATTTTGCAGCAACGATCATCGCATTTTGCGTGTTGGAAGGTGTTTTTACAATTTCCCTGATCTGATTTTCTATTTCTTTCACCTGCTGATCATCCTTCAACAGGGTGGCCGCCTTTAATTTTCCTCGCAAGGAGAGGAGCCGCTTGGGGGCAAGCTGAAGCGCCTTATCAAATTGTACTACTGCATCATTCGCGCGACCAGATGCTAGTAAGAACTCCCCATACAACTCATGTGATGGTTTAACAACAACTGGCGGGCCATAGGAATAACTAACGCTTTCCTCCAGGGTTGCTGCGTCCTTCATCCACTTTTCGGTAGCGATTAAATCGCTTTGCATCCATGCATTCATAGCGCGCAACTCCATTTCAATAACGTGCGAAAGGTCAATATCCAATTTCGTTGCATTCTCACGACTTGCTCCGCCACTATTACACAAGGCAATGCCCGCATCACTAATTTTAGCGGACTCAACCTTTCGATCGCTTTCCATCTCAAGAATCAAGTTGTCAAGAGAAGTTTTATCCTTCGCATGGTAGAATTTCATTCCCTTCACAAAAGCTTCAATGCTTCGGGTTAAAATATTTAAATCTTTTGTGTCCGTTTCTTTTGAGGCAAATGCTGAGTTCCAGTCACCTGTTTCTGCCAGAAAGGTTGACTTAAAAAGAACTTCGTGGGTGCGCGCACGAGCTGAAGGTAGTCCAGCGCAATACTCAATCATATTTTCCAATGCTATCCGCCCATCTCCCACTCTACCTTGTTGAAGATATCCATACTGCAGCCAATGATACGAGTGATAGCCATAGGCATCGTTACCTAAATTTTTTCGTTCCTTCCGGTTTACACTGGCCTGCCAGGAAACCTCATTAGAACTAACTACTTTATCCCACATACCGAGTGCCAGATAAATGTGCGTTGGCATGTGTAGTGCATGCGCTGCATCGGGTGCAACCACAGCATATTCATTGGCCACCTGCACCGCGGTGCTTGCATGATATGGATCATCATTGGCATGAATGAAATAATGCAATGCACCAGGATGATTCGGATTTTCTTTTAAAATACTTTCTGAAATTCGAGCGCTTTGTTGATAGACTTCATCGCTACGCCCTACGGTTACTGAGCCCAATAACGAGAGCGCATAAAAAGAAGCAACTTCATGGTTATCCGGATAACGTTTATACAACTCACCCATAAATTGCGCATAGGCCTGATCACGGTCAGCCTTAGCTCCTTCTCCATATAATACATCAAGGGATTTGATAAACTCCTTCTCTAATTCAGTTTTTGCTTTGCCGATACGCTCTTCAGGAGTACTACCCAGCTTCTGCAATGCACTTTTTCCTTTCTCATAATCTTGCTCCTGCCAAATGGAATGATTATAGGTCATGGCTTCGCCCCAGTAGGCCATCGCAAAATCGGGATCAATTTTTTGTGCTTCTAAAAAAACTTCACAGGCATCCTGGTATTCAAAACTGTGCAACAGCAGATGCCCTTTTTTAAAAATTTCCTTTGCCTCATCAGAGCCCGTGACTTCAAAGGTAAGTTCACCTAGCGTATACTCTTTTACTTCTTTGGTTGAGCACGATAGAAAAAAAATAAACAGGAATAGTAGTGTGACGTACCTTTTCATAGTGGCGGGATTAGGATAACTAAAGTTAACAGTTATTCATGAATGTTTACAGGCTCTTCCATAAATACAGTGTTGCATAGGCCTCCCAGCCTCTATACTTCTTAAAAATCCTTTTCACCTGATCTAGAGAAGGCTTCTTTTTCATTCCTTTCAGATTTTTAATGGCATTGTGAAGTCCAGCGTCTTCTAATGGAAAAGCATCGGGATATCGAAAAGTTTTCATCAAGGCATAGTTGGCTGTCCAGTTGCCGACACCCTTTATATTCATCAGAATTCCTTTTGCCTCCTGCAAGGGCATTCCCTTAAGTCGTTCTTTTGATATCTTACCTGTTGCAAATGCTTCCGCAATGTTAACGACATACTTACTTTTTTGCCTTGAGAACTGAAGTGGGAGAAGGTCATCATCACGCAAGGAAACAACTCGCAAGGGAGTGGGGAACAAAAAGTAATCCTGGTTTTCCCAGGATAATCTTTCTCCAAAATTCTCAACAAAGCGCTGCTTTAAGGTATAGGCAAATTGTAAATTGATTTGCTGGCCAAGCACCGCCCATACTAATGACTCAAATAAATCCGGCTGACCAATTATTCGATATCCATAATGCCTTTTTACCAAGGCCCCTAACAGATCGTCTTTCCGCGTGAGCTTGTAAAATGGGGTAAGATCCGTGTCAAGATCAAACCATTCAATAACATAACTTTCTATCTGATTCCTTACCATTGCAGAGGGCACCGAATTGATGAATTCTAAGGCAAGTCCTTTTTCCAACTCTTTCACCCTGAACAAAACACGCTCTCCTTCGATCAGCAATAATTTTACAACACTATTCTCTTCCACACGGTGCAACACTTCCCTGGGTGATCGCTTTAGGAATTGAAGATTTTGAGTAAAATCAAATTCTTTTGGAGCAGGGATATAAACTGCAGACATATTCCAAAGTACTCAGATCGCCATATGCGATCCAAATGAACTTTTACAATCAGCAAGTTTCGGGTTGAAATACCTTCTCTATCCTCAGATTTTTACATCATGAAAACTATTCAAACTATGGATTGGCCACTTCATCAAAACGATCTGAACGAAAAAGGTTTTACCATTATTCCGTCTGTCTTATCGCAAGAAGAATGTGAACATTTAACCGGTCTTTACCAGGACAATTACCTCTATCGAAATACAATCGATATGAAACGCTACCGGTTTGGTCAGGGGCAATACAAATACTTTAACTATCCCCTTCCTCCAACTGTACACGTTTTGCGTGAGGCGTTTTACCCTCCTCTAGCTACCCTGGCAAATGACTGGATGAGAAAACTTTCTATTGGGAATCACTTTCCGGAAACTCATGCGGAGCTCATTGAACAGTGTCGCGCCCATGCACAGCACCGACCCACACCGCTTATCCTCCATTATACCTCAGGAGGATTTAACACGCTACATCAGGATTTGTATGGGGAAATCTACTTCCCGTTTCAAGTTGTTTTTGTACTGACCCAACAAGGGCGTGATCATGAAGGCGGAGAGTTTGTACTGGTTGAGCAAATACCCAGAGCGCAGTCCAAAGCCGAAGTATTAAAACCCAACCAGGGTGATGCCGTAATTTTTACCACCAATTTTCGTCCGGTAAAAGGAACCCGTGGATATTATCGCGCGAATATGAAACATGGGGTAAGTGAAGTGAAATCAGGTGAGCGATACGCCCTAGGACTTATTTTTCACGATGCAGCCTAAATAATGATCAATGCTCAACTAGCCAATTATCCATGTGGTCACATTCACAATTAACAACCGGCCAAATAAAAAATCTCATCCATACAGGTGAAATTCTGTTTGGTGGCAATATGAAATTGAGAATTTACGGCACGTTATCCTGCGGTTCTGGAAAACGAATGAAAAAACAAAACCGGGTTTTCTTTGCAGATGAAACCGAAGCAAAAGATTATGGATTCAGGCCATGCGGACATTGCTTGCGAAAAAAGTATTTACAGTGGATTGCGCAAGAATCAGGTTGAAATTCCTGCTGATCCACTTCAATTTTGAACTATAAAAAATCATAGCTTTATGTTACACGTGATCAACGAAACCAACATCAACTACAACAGGATTGAAAAAGCAATCCAGTACCTGGAAGAAAACTTTCAACGCCAGCCTGATTTGGATGAGGTGGCCGAAAAGGTTCACATTTCACCATTTCATTTTCAACGTATCTTCACGGAATGGGCAGGCATCAGCCCTAAGCGGTTTTTACAATTCCTTACCGTTGATTTTTTGAAAACAAAACTGGCTGAGTCAAAAAATTTAGTAGAGGCAGCCGATGCAGCCGGACTTTCCAGCCAGTCGCGGGTGTATGACTTATTTACTACCCTGGAGGCGGTTACACCACAAGAGTATAAAGAAAGGGGCTCAGGTATTCGCGTTGAGTATGGTATCCATGAAACACCGTTTGGATCATGCCTGATTGGAGTTACCGAACGTGGTATTTGCTGGTTGTCGTTCATTGGTACCGATGAGGACCCAAGGATTGAACTGGAAAAAATGAAAGAACACTGGCATAATTCAGTGTTTCACCAAAATCAGAATTTAACCCTGTCATTTGTTCATTCCATCTTTAACCGCAAAAACGCTGAAGCACCAAGAAAACTCCATCTATTTGTGAAGGGTACCAATTTTCAAATCAAGGTATGGGAAGCATTACTCAGAATTCCAATGGGGGATGTTACTACATACCAGGGCATAGCCCAACAAATTCAAAGTCCGAAAGCTATGCAGGCCGTTGGATCTGCCGTAGGATCCAACCACATTGCTTATCTGATTCCGTGTCATCGGGTAATTCGCAAAGATGGAATTTTAGGGGAGTATCGGTGGAGTTCAACACGCAAAAAGAGCATCATTGGCTGGGAGATGGCAAAGGCTTCAGGGTTTTAGAAACCGTTGTTCTTTAACATGACCTGCGTATTGCAACCCTATTCTGGATTTCTTTGGCGATTAATTTAACTTAAAAAAGTTTGACGGATTTGTAGTGGATTCAGTACATTTAATACACTATAAATCTTTTTCCATCCAATTTTAACAAATTGTGAACTACCGGCTGCTACTATTAATATCTGCCATTCTTATGGTCAATAGTACAAGCTTATTTAGCCAGGAAAAAGATAGTGTGCAGAGCAAAGAAGCAAAGATTTTAGAGTTACTGCAGGATATTAAAAAGCTTGCCAATGCCGATAGCGCAGACAATACCAGGAAAACATTAAACGACTCTCTCTACTTTTTTGAAATTGATCAGCTCATTATCAATGAAACGATTTCAAAGGTAGGTCTCGACTTCCAGGAAATTTTTTATAATAAATGGAACTGGCCAACAGGACTGACTGATCCTTTCATCATTGTTATCTCCGAACGACCTGTATTTGGTACGAACACCCAGATAGAAATTATTGTGAATGACATAACCGTTTTTCAAAGTTTTCTTCAACCTCGGTATGATGTACTGGAAGAGATTGCCATGCAGGCCGCGGACATTGCCACACAATACATATTAAATTATCAGGAAGTATTAAAACAGCTAAGTGGGGATGATATGGCAGGGACAGGAATCTATTGATCATTAGAATCATAAATAAAAGCATATGAAAACCCTTATTCCCTTAATCGCATTTCTTATCGTATGTAGCACCCTTACGGTAAAGAGCCAGGACCTTGTCTACCGTCCCATCAATCCGGCATTTGGTGGCGATACTTTTAATTATCAATGGATGTTAAGCTCAGCGCAGGCTCAAAATAAATTTGATGATGCCGCAGGGGGGTTTTCAAACAATCCACTGGATGACTTTGAAGCCAGCCTTAACCGGCAAATTCTCAATGAACTCTCACGAAGACTCATCACCCAGATTTTTGGAGAAGGTGAAATTGAAGATGGCTCCTTTACCTTTGGAACATTGCAGATTACGGTGGCCTCGGAAATCGATGGCGTTAACATCACTATTCTAAATAATAGCGATGGCAGCCAAACGAGCATTACTGTTCCGTTTAATTGATCAGTCCATTTCGAATGAAAACTAAATCCGTTAGTATAGCGTCCATACTGATTCTCCTGGTGGGGTGTTCTCCCTATTTCCATCAACCCTTTAAAATCAAAGAGTCAAGACTCGGGGCCGAATCTTCTCAGTATAAGGATTTGGTTTCATTACCTGCACCAAAAGAAAAAATTGTAGCGGCAGTTTATAAATTCAGAGATCAAACCGGTCAATACAAAGAAACCGAGATAGGATCAAGCTGGTCTACTGCGGTAACACAGGGCTCCACTTCCATTCTGTTGAGAGCGATGGAAGAATCCAATTGGTTTGTTCCAATTGAGCGTGAGAGTTTATCCAATCTGCTCAATGAACGAAAAATCATTCGCTCCAGCAGGGCAAATTATGTACCCGATGAAAGTAAAGATCCCCTGTTGCCTCCACTCCTATTTGCTGGCATATTGTTGGAGGGTGGCATTGTTTCATTTGATAGTAATGTATTAACCGGAGGTGCGGGTGCTCGTTACTTTGGGGCTGGAGCCTCAACTCAATATCGCGAAGATCGTGTTACCATTTATTTACGGGCCGTCTCTACAGGCAATGGTAGAATTTTAAAAACGGTTTATACTTCTAAAACAATCTTATCACAAAAGATAGATGTTAACTTTTTCCGGTTTGTAAAAGTAAAGCGTCTATTGGAAATGGAGACTGGCTTTACCTATAACGAACCGGGCGAAATGGCCATTAAAGATGCCATTGAGAAAGCGGTGATCGGACTGGTGGTTGAGGGGTTGATTGATGGGTTATGGACATTGCAAAACCCTGCCGACATGGAAAAGAATCCCGTGGTTAAAGAATATCTCAGTGAAAAAGATATGAATGACGAGATGGGAGTGTTTGGAAACATTCAATTGGATAGACGCGGCAAACTTGGGATAAGTCTCTCCGGTGGAGGAACCTATTTCAATGGTGATTATTCGGATTCCCCTATTCTTCCGGCAGCTGAGGTTGGCATTGATTTTCCTGCAAACAAAACATGGTCGGGGTCATTGGGAATCGGCTACACCGAACTTGGAATGTACCAAGGATATAAGAGTAAGGTTGGTACGTTTGACTTGTCGCTACGATGCCGATTTTTGAACAGGGAGAGATTCTCCCCCTATTTTAAGTTTGGTGCAGGAACCTTATATGAAATTGAAAACACATTAGGCATTGAATCCACTCAGAAATCAGGCATTTTCTATTATGGATTAGCCGAATTAGGCTCAGAATATCTACTCAGCAACAAAATTGGGTTGACCACCGGAATTAGTTGGCGGGGGTTAACATCTGATAATTTGGATCAGATAGACCAGGGTCGATTCAACGACTATATCTGGCAAGGAAAAATTGGTCTAACATTCTATATAGGGAATTGACTTACTGATAGTTAGCTGCCTAATTACTTTTTTTATAATACCCAAAAACCCTAAGATACACACTTAGAAGGGGGTACAAATAACCAAAACTAACCTCGGGTTAAGTTTCCTTTAAATCGGTACGAATTCCTTTTGTGGAGATTAAAATACCCCTAACTTCAGTACTTCAATCGTTTGTTCTCTTAAATAAACCCTTAAAACCATTATGAAAAAACTCTTCCTCACCGCAACTGCCGTATGGCTTTCGGCAGTTTGCGCAATCGCTCAAAGCAACACGAGTACGGTCAATTCGACTGGTAACAACAACACAGCTACCGTTACACAAACAGGTACCCTGAACAACTCAGCGATAACCCAAACGGGTGATTACAACAATGCCTACGCGACCCAGATGGGTGCATTTAATGCAGCTGTTCAGGATCAACAAGGTAGTAACAACTGGGGATGGGTAACTCAAAATGGGTCCGGTAATGGTGCGTATCAAACCCAGATTGGTTTTGGAAATGGCGCTAGCGCTAGTCAATGGGGTAATGGTAACTTATCCAGTCAATATCAGGATGGAACGTACAATGGTGGTTCTGTAAATCAGTCTGGCGAATCCAATACAGCAGACCAGATTCAGTTTGGGTATGGAAATAATGCCTGGACAGGTCAGGGTGGAAATTCAAATCTGGGTTACCAATCACAAACTGGCTCTTATAACAATGGCGGCATTTCTTCTAGTGGAAATGGAAATGTTGCCCGCCAATGGCAGTATGGTGAGTGGAATAGTGCAACGGTGTATCAAGGCGGTAGTAATAATGAATCAACCCAACGGCAGAATGTCACTACTCTAGGCCTTACCTATGCTGGGAGTAACAATTTTGAATATGCCCAGCAATATGGTAATGATAACTTCCAGTACCAGTGGCAACGTGGATCCAGTAACACCTCTTGGCTTTATCAAAACGGAAGCAGCAATACTTCTCGTCAGTTATCCCACGGTAACGGAAACGTAACCGATGTAACCCAGGTTGGTAGTGATAACGAGGCTCTTCAACTTCAGGGTCTTTATGGACCCAATGAAGCCGGAAGTTATTTCTTCTATTTTGATTACCCAACCCATGGCAACTATGCTGACATCGACCAGTGGGGCAGCGACAATTATGCTGAACAGCGCCAATATGATGGTGGTGGCCACACAGCCATTACCTACCAAAATGGTATGGGTAACTCAGCCATAACTTTACAAAATGGCAATGGTCATTCCAGTACCATCACTCAGATGGGCAATGGCAACGTGGCTACAGTAACACAAAATAATTAATCATAAAAATTATGAAAAAAATATTTCTCGCATCCGCTGCCCTATTACTTTCAGCAGTGTGTGCTATTTCGCAAAACAATACCAGTTCAGTAAGCTCAACGGGTAACAGTAACACGGCTACCGTAATACAAACCGGTAACTCTAACGGGTCAATGATTAATCAGAATGGAAATACGAATCTTGCCGTCACCAATCAGTTAGGGGTATCTAACAGTGCTTCTCAATCTCAGAGTGGAGACAACAACAGGGCGTTTAACGACTTTTTTGGAGCTCCCGGCCAAGACGGTTCCGGCAATAGCATGAATCAAAATCAAAGTGGTTTTGACAATTTCGCATGGAATAACCAGTTCGGTGATGGTAATGGTTCCAGTCAATGGCAAAATGGCGTGTTGAACTCAGCCGGTACTGCTCAACTTGGTAATTTCAATGCTGCTTTTCAACAGCAGATTGGAGACAATAATACGGTGTATAATCGTCAAAATGGAGATGATAACTCAGCAAATCAATTCCAAAGCGGATTTAATAACAGAGCATACAATGGAGATGATGGTTATGCTGGTCAAAATGGTGCCGGCAATGGATTGGATCAAACTCAGTATGGCGCATACAACTATGCGTGGAATTATACCTGGGGAAATAATAATTATGCTGCGCAATACCAATCCGGTACGGAAAATAATGCCAATGCCTACCAAATAGGAAACGGAAATTTTATACGAGGCCAGGATCAATTTGGAGAGAGTAATTATGCTTTCACTTATCAAGGAGGGGATAATAATTACACGCACCAGCGCCAAGACGGTTACTCAAATCAAGCATCCGCTTGGATTATTGGTAACGGCAACAGGACCGAGCAACATTCATGGGGTGAGTCAAACTCTGCTAACATCAATCAAAATGGTGATAATAACACGGCTGAACAAATGCAGGGTTGGGATAGAGCCTATGACGGAGATGGAAATTGGATTTATGGTTTCTATGTAGGGGATACTTATTCTCTCTATAATGAGGCTTTCATTGATCAGGGAGGTTCTTGGAATGAGGCATACCAATTCCAAAATGGTGACAATCATTACTCTACCGTTGGTCAGTACGGAAATGGAAACAATGCGCTGGTGAATCAGCGCGGTTCCGCTCATTTCAGTACCGTGAGTCAGGTGGGTAATGGTAATGTGGCCACTGTAAATCAGAATAACTAAATTACATGAACGAGGTTGCTTCTATTTGGAAGCAACCTCGTTGTACCAATGAACACATGAGAAAGGTTTTACAACAAATATCACTCGTAGCCGCTTTGTTAGGGGGTATATCACCCTTGGTGGCTCAGGTAGATAGTGAAGTCAGTTTGTTATCACAGCGTCAGTCGGATGCGAGCCTTTCCTTGAATTCAGTAACCATACAACAGGTAGGACTTCAAAATGAGGCCTTCATTCAACAAATTAGTTCATTCAGTACACTCGAAGTTGGTCAACTCGGTAGCGGCAATCTCCTAAAATTGCAACAAACAGGATTCAGCAATTACCTAAACATGCATCAATTCGGTGATGGAAATGTGTACACAGGTTTTGTGGGGGGTGAAAATTCTCTTCTTACCATATTTCAGAGTGGGTCGAATAACACAATCACTCAATCCATGATTATGAACAATACGGAAATGTTCATTCTGCAGGAAGGTAATCGGCATGAAATAATCCAGTCAGGTAATTTTCAATCTACCGGAATCAAAATCCATCAACAAGGAGAGGGAATGAGACTAATGGTGAAGACAAACTAGCATAATTAAGTACTCTTAATTTAAAAAAACTGGCGCGCTGTGCCAGTTTTTTTTATATCTTCCAAACCGCATTCAACAATGAAACTGTCTATAAAGGGCATACGAATTCACTCCTTTGGCTTAGCACTGCCGATCGCCCTTTTATTTTTTGGTTGTCAGGAGGATACCATTGAACCGGTATACTATGGCACTCTGGAGGGGGCAGTTACTTTTGAAACCAGCGGGCTCCCCGCAGAGGGCGTTGAATTGTCAACCGCCCCTGCTACAAGCATAGTTTTTACCGATAGCCTTGGTAATTATGCATTCCCGGAAATTCCTGCAGGGAATTACTCCATCGTTGCCAAACTGGAGGGATTTAGTAATTCTTCTAAAAACATTACGATCACTAAAGAAACCACCACGCGTGCTGACCTTGAACTGAAACGTGATCTGTCAGCACCCCATGCTCCTATTCTCCATTTCCCGGAAAATAATGAAGACAGTGTGCAACGCAACATAAAACTCACTTGGTCGGTAGAGAATGAATTAGAGGATGAACTTACCTTTAGCATCGTAGTTCATGAAGCAAATGTAGAATTACCGTTGATTACGATCGAGGAGCAGGAAGATACCACACTGGATATAAGTGGTTTGAAGTTTAATACGATCTATTATTGGCAAGTAAAAGTCAAAAACATTGAAGGTGTTGAAACGAATGGTGAGTTGTGGAGTTTTAAAACATTACCCTTCCCCGATAATAGATACCTCTTTTCTTCAACCCGATCTGGAGACTTTGAAATTTACTCCAGTGATCAGACAGGAGACAATGAAGTTCGTCTGACATACACCAATGACGACAAAGTTTTTCCGCAATACTCAGATGACCGAAGTCTGATTGCATTCACTTCCCTTACAGGATTGGAATTTCAGCTTTTTACCATGAAAAAAAATGGAGAAGATGTCTATAAAGTTTCAACCCTTCCGGTAACCGGTTATCATAATCCAGGCAGGGGATTTTGCTGGTCACCCGACAATGGGAAACTCATGTATAGTCATTACGATCAACTCTATACTATTGATCGCAACGGTACAAACTTGACGCTCGCAGCTACGGCCCCTGCCGGAAGGCACTTTAGGGGATGTGACTGGACCGATATTGGAAACCAGGTAGTGGTAGAAACAGTGGGGGTCTTACCCTATGATACAGAGATTCGCTTAGTGGATTTAACTACAGGGCAAGACTCTATTATTATCAGCAATCTACCCGGTACGGTGCAAAGCCCAACGTTTTCGATTGATGGAACTAAAGTACTGTATACCTATGATGTCTCTGCTTTCGAATCCTCCAATGGACGACAATTGGATAGTCGGATCTTTCTCTACGACCTGGTCACAGGGGTGAGCACTGACCTCTCCGATAATAAACCCGATGGCACCAATGATTTCAACCCTCGCTTCTCTCCTACCGGAGCTGAAATTATCTTTGAGAATATCGCGAATGATAATTCGGGTGTGCCAACCGTTTGGATGCTAAACGTTGGGGATGGCAGTCGTACGTTGCTCTTTACCGATGCCTCAATGCCCGATTGGAAGTAAGCCTTGTTGGAAACATCACTCCATACAATTCACATATCTCCAACACTTGGGGATGTTTCTTCAGAAGTTATTGAACCTGAAAAGTTAAAGTGCATCCTTACACTGGCGCATGGTGCGGGCGCTGGAATGAATCATCCTTTTATGGTTGCACTATCGCATGCATTGGCCACGCTTAATATTGGTACTGTGCGATTTAATTTTCCATTTACAGAATTAAAAAAGAAAAGACCTGACGTTCCTGCAGTCGCTCATAAAACCATCGAAGCGGCTATTCAAAAAACAAAAGAGCTATTTCCATCCATACCGTTGTTCGCAGGAGGTAAATCATTTGGGGGCAGAATGACATCACAGTATTTATCAAAACAAGTATCTGAAGATGTAAAAGGAATTGTTTTCGTTGGATTTCCACTCCATCCCCCCGGGAAACCTTCTATCGAACGAGCCGATCATTTAAAGGATGTAAAAATTCCCATGCTCTTTCTCCAGGGAACCCGTGATGAATTGGCACATTGGGAGTTGATTACACAAGTAACTTCAGCACTTCCATTGGCTACGCTCATTAAGTTAGAGGGTGCTGATCATGGATTTAAAGTACCCCGTCAGAATATACTTCCAACGTTAGCAACAGAAATCGATACCTGGATAACTAAATTATTAGCTAGAACCTGACTCGCTTTCCTGAATCTCAATAATCTGATGATTAGGATTAAAGTGGTTAACGTATCGGGTAAATTTTCTTCCGGCAATAAATTCTTGCAATTCCTTTTCCGCTGCAGCACGATTGGGGCCCGTGATTTTTACGATAAATACCCGATCTCCTGGCTTTTCAATAGTAATGTTGATCATTGGCATTGCTGAACAAACAGCGGGGAAAGCTACTCATTATTTCTGCATGTTGGGTATCTCTACCACAAACTCGGTGCCCTTTCCATATTCGGAGTATACCACAATAGAGCCGCCAATCTTTTGAATTGCTTCTTTCACAATGTATAACCCAAGACCAGAGCCACTTCCATTAGCAGATGCCCTGTAAAACATGTCAAATATTTTAGGCTTGGCATCAGTAGGGATACCTTCACCATTATCAATCACCCGAATCTCAGCATGTGCTTCCGTGGTTTTCACATGTACTTCAATAAAGGGATCCTCTTTTCTCAGATCGGCATACTTCATGGCATTGGAGATTAGATTGTTTAATACAATCTCAAGGCGACTGGGTGCAGTGATGAATGTGCCACTTTTTTCCACGGTAATATTTTTTCGAATACGATTGGCATTCTCCATAAACTGGAGTTGTTCGAATGATCCCTGAATAGTCTTTTCAAAATCAACCTCCTCCAATTCTACCTGCAGTCTCATGTTGCGGGAATGGTCAACAATATCCTTAATGAAACTATCTAACCGTTGGAGGCTTTTCTGCTGCATATCCAGCAGCCGCTCCATGTTTTCCATGTTTTTTTCAAGACGTGCCACTTCAATTAAACCGAGCAAGGATGCAATGGGTGCCCGTAAATCATGTGATGCACTATATACGAAACGATCCAACTCCGCATTGATCTTGCTCAAATCTTCATTTCTGTCCAGTAGAGCTTTCTGATTGGCTTTGCGTTCGGTGATGTCGGTTTCAATGGCTACAAACTGAACAACCTTTCCGCTTTTATCATGAAGAGGATGCACTTCAATCGATACCCAGTACGGCTTACCTTCTTTTGTGTAATTAATGATCTCCACATCTTTGAAACCTTCTCCTTTCAGCAACCTTTCTCGCATCAAGACTGAAGCCAGAACATCACTTTCCGGGCCAACCAAAAAACTTCCGGGTGTTTTACCTGCAACTTCTTCCAGAGTATAACCCGTTATGCGCGTAAAGGCCGGATTCACCCACTCGATTTTTCCCTTTGTATCCGTTAAAATAACCATGTTCGTGGTGGTATTAGCCACCATCGCTAATTGCCGGTTCTCCTCTTCTGCGCGCTTGCGTTCGCTGATGTCGCGTACAATGGCTTGTATCTGAACTTCTCCCTCCAGATCCAGGCGGTTCAATGAAACTTCTGCGTCAAACGGAGTACCATCAAATCGGATATGCTTCCATTCAAAAAACTGAGGTTGACCACTAAGTGCTCCATTTATTTTTTCCATGGCGGCCTCCTCGGAAGTGCGACCATCCGGTTGAAATGGAGGTGAAAAGCGGTATGGAGTTTGACCAACAATCTGATGTTTCTCACATTGAAAAATCCTAAGAGTAGCCGGATTGCAGTCCACAAACGTTTTATTGTCCATGGTGAAGATGGCATCGTGAGCCGAATTAAATAGCGTGCGTAGCTTAAACTCGCTTTTTCTGATTAATTCGGCAGCTTTTTGAAGTGCTTCACTATCGCTTAAAGTCATTTCTATCCCACGATTCTTCATGACATAATCGTATGAAATTCTCCGGAAAATAAAAATCCGTATTTAAAGAATACCTTACTTCTACCTCAGCGCTGTTAATCTCTGGATTTACGTGGAGCGTTTCCCGTTATTGTAAATGTTCAGTCATTCCAATTTTTCTCCACCATTCTGCTTATCTTCAAAAAACATTATATATGCCGCATATTGTAATCCTATCCGCAAGTGTTCGAATTGAGCGAAACAGTCACCGGGTGGCTTTGTATTTCAAAAAATTTCTGGAAGAGAATAAAACGGCTAGCAGCGAAATACTGGATTTAACAGAATACAATTTTCCCGTGTTCAATGAACGCCTGAAGTTTCAAAAAACACCATCACAAGCCACGCTTGAATTTGCAGGCAAGATTTATGCGGCTGACGGGGTGATTATTGTTACACCTGAATACAATGGAGGATACCCTGCCAGTTTAAAAAATGTTATTGATCTGTTGTATGACGAATGGCGAAGAAAACCTATTGCCATTGCTACCGCATCTGATGGCTCCTTTGGTGGAACCCAGGTGATTACTTCGCTTCAATTTTCGCTTTGGAAAATTCGTGCCTGGACAGTGCCTGCCATGTTCCCAGTTCCGAAAGTCCAAAGTTCTTTTGACGAAAATGGAAATCCTGCTGATAAAGCAGCTACTGATAAACGTGCCACTGGCTTCATTAATGAATTAATGTGGTGTATCGAAGCGAAAAAGCGAATGGCCAATTAATTTTTGCCTACTGACATACTGCTGTCAGTCTTAGTTGTTTACTTGTTATCTAAATTAAAACAACTTCTATGACTGCCTTACCCAAACCACTCATTGTAAAAAATACCATTATCATCAATGCACCAGCCTCGGTTGTTTGGAATGCACTGGTGAACCCTGAACAAACCAAGAAATACATGTTTGGGTGCGAGGCTTTATCAGACTGGAAAGTAGGAAGTCCTCTCCTTTGGAAAGGCGAGTACGAAGGCAAAGAAGTGATTTTCGTAAAAGGTCATATCGTAGACATCCAACCCGAAAATTTTTTAGCCTATACTGCCATCGATCCAAATTCTACCATTGACGATACTCCTGAAAACTACCTCACCGTCACGTATACGTTATCGTCAGAAAAAGGTCAAACTACATTAACTGTTACCCAGGGTGATTACAACACCGTAGCAGAAGGTGAAAGGCGATATCAAGAGGCTTATAACAATGGGGAGGGATGGAATCCGATACTCCGGGAAATAAAAAAGCTGGTGGAAGAATAACTGAATTTTCTTATCCCCAAGCTTACTCTCGTATTTTTCCCCTGAGTACACTCACCTTGTCACTGAATGGGTTTCCTGAAGATCGCCTGAACGATACCACTTGCCCAACATGCCAGAGCGCATCATCAATAGGTCCGTTGAGTAAATTCCAAAAGGGAAATTCTGTTGTGCCGTTGGCTCCTTTGAAAATCATTTTCGACTTCTCTAACTCATCATCCTTAATATTCTTCAGTCGGTCACTGGCAGTTTTGATGTTTTCTAGTGTCTTCTTTCTCAGTTCTTCGAAGGAAAATTGAGGAGCCTTTCCCCCAGTTTCCGTTGTAACATTCTGTGTTGTATTAGCCAGGATCAATGAAAGATCGTAGATGTGCAAAAGCGTTTCTTCTGTTGAGCGTGCATCAGCGTTGGGCTTATAGGTTAGATCTTCAGGCCGCAAACCTTCTGTTGCCCAGTAATACCGGAAGCCCAATCCATCCACTACCCGGGCAGCCACAGAGCCGGCCGTATACGCTTCCGGATAATTTGGAATTTCATCGTAAGGTAACTTTTCCTCCTGTGCGAAAAGGGAAGAAACGGTGGAGAGTGTAATTAAATAAAGAGATAAAATTGATTTCATAACATACGGTTAGGTGTAAATACTTGAACGATTCAAGGGAAATGAAGTTATCATTTCTTGTCCCCCACTACGGGTTATTCGAAGGTCTGATCAGTTCAAGAGCCTCGGGATTGGTCTGCTTTAGCACAATCACCACTGCTATTGCCATTATGCCAATGGCTATAACCAGCAACACCTGTCCACCAACATACACTAATATTCCTTTCAAAAAGGATTTCCACTTAGACTGGTAGGTAATAAAGTTAGAATAAGCAAAACCAAAATAAAAAATCATTACCACCGCACTAATCGTATTCAAAAAGAATGATCCCGTAAATGTGTAAACAAAGAGTGAGATAATGCTTATCCAATAAATATGACCAAGTAGGTAAAATGGCAACACCGTATGTTCCAAAAAATTCATCTCACTCTTCCGAAAGAGAAAATATCGCGCCATCAGTGCATTAAATGGAATAATCAAGAAAGCTATTATTCTTAAGTTCTCCGAAATGAAATCCAGAATAATCCTGTTGAATTGCTCCTGGTTGCTCCCTGGCGGGGGTTGCTCTACTATCATTCCCTGGTTCTGGCTTAAAAAAACACGGACATCAATATCCAGCATTCCCGCAAGCACAAGGAAAAGCGTAATCATCAAAAAGAAATAACCAACAGGGCCATAGTACTTTACACGATTTCCATTGATGTAATCACGCGCTGCTTTCCCGGGTCGGATAGTCAAGTCTCTTAAGGTTCGCGGAAACATACCATCAAATCCGTAGACGCGCGACCAGAAATCAAACCAGCCCTCTCTAAACGTAATGCGCTTGACATTGGTACGCTGGCCACAGTTAGGGCAAAACTTTCCTGTGGCTTCTTGTCCGCAGTTGGTACAGGTCATTATCAATCTTTATTTTAAAGTTAATGGATTATTTAATTCTTCAGTGCCAGTTGGTAGGCTTCACGGTAATGTTTGATCAGGTTTTGCCAATCAAAAATGGAAGAATGATTTTCCACATTATTGCGTTGCATGATGCGCTCTCTTCGGGTTTGATTCAGGAAGGTATACATAACCTCCATCAATTGGTTGGCCGACCATTCAAACGTGCGCTTGCCACGCTCTATGACATGTAGTCCGTACTGCTCATGCTCTGGCAGATGATGAAGAATGTAGTCTCCAAAACCAGAAAGGTCGCTGGTCACTGAAGGTACCCCGCTGGCCATACACTCTAACGGAGTATAGCCCCAGGGTTCATAATAGCTCGGAAATATTCCAAGGTGACAGCCTCGTACAAATTGATGATACTCCATACCAAACAACGGATTGCTGGTATTGATAAAATCAGGATGGTATACAATTTTAACTGGGTCAGTTGGACTATTCAGCAACTTCTTGCTGTTTAAAAAGATTAGGATTTCATCGTGCTCCTCATTTACCAACTTGTGGGTAATGACTAATGGATTCTTTTTTGTCTTCCACGATTGGATAGTTCTTCGGTATCGCAGTTTCCAGTATTCCGTAACAAACTCATTGAGGTTAGGCAACTGTGTATCATTGCGTATGGTACTTTCGTAGAATAACCGTTTACCCACTTGATTTTGAATAGCCTCGCAGGTTTGTTGAATTTCCTGCATCATAGCCTTGGATTGCAACACTTCGGGTTTAATGCTGTAAAAGTCTCGCTTCGTTACAAAAAACATAACGACCGTGAGATCCGATTTTTCCTTTTTTAGTCGCTGATTCAACCGATGTAATGCTTCGAGTGTTAAATCAAAACCCTTGTTCTTATACTCATACCGACCTGAAGTGAATAAGTAAATTGTCTTGTCCAGGTCAAATGAATACGATTGAAAAAAATGAGCCATCACAAAACGATGAATCTCTTCCTTGTACTTAACATGCAGGTTTTGAAATTCGTGTAAGGCTTCGAATCGCTCAATATTCAATCCGTTAGGCAAAACTACATCCGGTTTTCGTTTCAATAAATGCTTGCACTCACGGGCGGTTACCTCACTTACGGTGGTGAGCACATCGGCATGTTTTGCACAAGCCACTTCAATCTGTGTCTCCGATTCAATCCCAAATTTTTTGGCTTCATCCTGCCACTTAAAGAACGGGAGGTGTGCATAAAATAAAGGTGAATTAATCGCCAGGTGTCTTCCCAATTGTGTTGCGTGAGTGGTGAACACTGTTTTCACCGGCATTTTTTCCTTTTTAATATCGAGTATCGGCAGTCCGGCCATCCACTCGTGAAAATGAGCGATTAAGGGCTGCTTCTTTCCAAGGAGTTTTACCAACTCGTCTATAAAAAGTTTTGTTAAATAACTGAAGGCCACAACTTGGTTAATCAATGGATGATTTGTTGTACTGACACTGTGATTTTTCCACAGTAAATACTTCACCACATTTAACGCTTTATCCTCAATAGCATTGGGGTTGAGCAAGATCACGCGTGGCTTTCCGGTGATCAGCCATTGTGCATAATGAACATCATACCCCTTTTTTCGAAGGACAGAAGCTGCCTGCCCAAAAATATCCTCCGAGTCATCCAGCGGTTCAAGCTCCGCATTGATACTCCGGTTAATATACGGGCCAATCAAGCAATAAGGTCCTTTTGCGTGCTCCATTACTGCGGGTGCTTTCGATCGAATTACTGTATAAATGCCGCCAACCTGGTTGCAGACTTCCCATGCCACCTCTACCAAATGAGCTGCTGGAAATTGATTGGAGTCCGGAGTTATGCGTTTTGGCATTTTATAAGTCAGAATGGCCGTTTTGTTCAACTAAAACTATCAATTAAATGTCAAAATTTCTGGATTCTCCCGAAACAACTTCATGGATTGGGTTTTGATGCAAAAGAATTGTAGAAAAATTACTGCATATGAACTTCGAAAAATTTACGATAAAATCACAGGAAGCGCTACAAAAGTCGGCTGAGATTGCCATGAGTAAACAGCAGCAGGCCATCGAGCCCGGGCATTTACTGAAGGCTATCCTTGAAACAGATGAAAATGTTTCCAACTACGTATTTAAGAAGCTGAACATTAACGGCACCATTCTGGAAATCAAACTTTCAGAAATCCTGAATGGATATCCTCACGTTTCCGGACAGCAACCCTATTTGTCAACGGCCACCAACAGCGTACTTCAGCAAGCTGAAAAAGAGCTTCGTGAATTCAAAGACGAATACATTGCTGTAGAGCATTTATTGCTCGCCTTACTATCCACAAAAGACAAGGTTGCCTCCATCATGAAGGATACCGGGTTTGAGCGATCAGCTTTGATTAAAGCGATTAAAGAATTACGCGGAGGCTCAAAAGTTACGGATCAAAATGCGGAAGCTAAATATAAATCGCTTGAACGATACTCTAAAAACCTGAACGATCTGGCCAAGCAAGGCAAGATTGACCCGGTGATTGGTCGTGATGAAGAAATCAGGCGAGTGTTGCAAATTCTTTCCCGTAGAACGAAAAACAATCCAATTCTGCTGGGTGAGCCCGGGGTAGGTAAAACCGCCATTGTAGAAGGTATGGCTCAGCGAATCGTTAACGGTGACGTGCCCGAAAATCTGAAAAGCAAAATATTGGTTTCACTTGACATGGGTTTACTCGTGGCAGGCGCGAAATACAAAGGTGAGTTTGAAGAACGATTGAAAGCTGTTATCAAAGAAGTAACCGATTCGAATGGTCAAATCATTTTGTTTATTGATGAAATCCATACGCTGATCGGTGCCGGTGGTGGCGAAGGCGCTATGGATGCAGCAAATTTATTAAAACCTGCATTAGCGCGGGGCGAACTTCATGCCATCGGTGCAACTACTTTGAAGGAGTATCAGAAATATATTGAAAAAGATAAAGCGCTTGAACGCAGATTCCAGTCGGTCATGGTGGATGAACCCTCTGTAGAAGATTCAATTTCTATCTTGCGCGGCATCAAGGATAAATATGAATTGCACCACGGTGTACGCATTAAAGATGATGCTGTTATTTCTGCGGTTGAATTGTCAAGTCGGTACATCAGCGACCGCTTCCTGCCTGATAAGGCAATCGACTTAATGGATGAGGCTGCCTCCAAGCTGAGGTTAGAGATGGATTCACTTCCGGAAGAACTCGATGAGATGAACCGTAAGATCATGCAACTAGAGATTGAGCGTGAAGCCATTCGTAGGGAAAAAGATAAAGAAAAAGAAAGCCTTCTCACGAAAGAAATAGCCGAACGCTCTGAGGAACGCAATTCTCTGAAAGCAAAATGGGAAAGCGAGAAAGAAGTGGTGCACGGTATTCAGAAGCAAAAAGAAGTCATCGACAAACTGAAGTACGAAGCCGAACAAGCCGAAAAAGCCGGTGACTATGGAAAAGTGGCGGAAATCCGATATGGAAAGATTACGGAAGCCGAAAAGAACCTTGATGAATTTCAAAGGAAGATGAAGGAAATGCAGGGCGAGAAGTCTCTGCTGAAAGAAGAGGTAGATAGCGAGGATATTGCCGAAGTGGTAGCCAAATGGACAGGCATACCCGTTTCGAAAATGCTTCAGAGTGAACGTGAAAAATTACTTTCACTGGAAGAAGAACTTGGGAAACGTGTAGCAGGCCAGGAAGAAGCCATTCGCGCCCTGAGCGATGCCGTGCGCAGAAGTCGTGCGGGATTGCAAGATCCTAAGCGGCCCATTGGCTCTTTCATTTTCATGGGCACTACCGGTGTCGGTAAAACAGAATTATCGAAAGCACTGGCTGACTATCTGTTTAATGATGACAACGCCATGGTGCGCATCGATATGAGTGAATACCAGGAACGGCATAGTGTAAGCCGGCTGATCGGAGCACCTCCGGGCTATGTGGGATATGATGAAGGCGGACAGCTAACAGAGGCCGTGCGTAGAAAGCCGTATTCCGTGATCTTATTGGATGAAATTGAAAAAGCGCATGCGGATGTGTTTAATATTTTGTTGCAAGTGTTGGACGAAGGGCGTCTAACCGATAATAAGGGGCGTGTAGCGAACTTTAAGAACACGATCATCATCATGACCACCAATATTGGTTCGCATTTGATCCAGGAAAACTTCGAGAAAATTACCGATGAAAATTATTTCGATATCCTGGAAAGCACGAAAGAGGAAGTGCTGACGTTATTAAAGAAATCGGTACGACCTGAGTTCGTGAACCGAATTGACGAAATCATCATGTTCCGCCCGCTGAGCGAGAAAGACATTCGCAAGATTGTGGACATCCAAGTAGGTTTGATTCGTAAGCGATTGGAAGAAGCGGGTGTAAAAATTGAAATCTCTGATGCTGCCTGTGATCGGTTAGCTAAATTAGGATATGACCCACAATTTGGAGCTCGACCGTTGAAACGGGTAATGCAACGCGAAATTTTAAACGAGATGTCTAAACAGATTTTGGCCGGAAAGGTTCACAAAGATTCCGTGATTTTTGTGGATATAAAAAATGAAACAGATTTCATTTTCGAGAACCTTGAAGACGCTGAAGTTGTTATATAATTGGTTTAAGGATTGGTAATGTCCCGCATCCGAGTTCCTCGGGGCGGGATTGGGTTGAGGGGTTTGGTTGATAGCCCCGGGGTGGTTCCCGGGGCTTTTTTTATTTTGAACCCTGAGATTTCTCTTCACGCCAAAATACCTTCCCCACAATTTTCCACTCCCCATTTATCTTGAGCAGGTTCATGTAGTCATGAAAAATATAAGTACCACCATCAATTTCGAGTCGGGCTTGCGCAGCAGTACCGGAAATGGTAGTATATACAATTTTGGTTTTACGACTATTGGTTTTACCTGCATTGGCTTTGGCCCGGTTGAGATAATCGGCAATAGGCACATTCCTGAATTCGCCCGTCTTATTGTCGATATACTTCATTGATGCCGATGGGTGGAAAGCCTTCGTAAGTCGAACGGTGTCCCCATAGGTGCCGCCATCCAAATAGTTCATTAAGGTTTCGTTAACAGCCGCTTCCTCTGGAGAACTTTGAGCCAATACCCAGGAAACACAAAAGAAGAAGCAGAACAGAATGGTTGTAAATTTCATCATAGGGAAGGGATTAGTTTATAGTACTTACGTTCACTAAAGAAGTTTGTTGCACAAGTGTCAATCAACCTTCTCTACCCCAAGCCCTGGCTTATCGGAGCAATACATCATGCCATCCTTCAGTATAAACCCACCGGTTACTTCATCCTTAGCCAGATCAAGACTTCCGTCAAGGTCGATGTACTTGGTATTAGAGCATGAAAAAGCGGCATGAAGTGCTGCCGTGATGCTTACAATACTTTCGTCATTACATCCCCAAAACAAATCAACGCCATCTTGTAATGCGATATCGGCAATTTTCATTCCCTGACTTATACCTCCACACTTCATCAGCTTAATGTTAAAAATTCCTGCTGCCGAAGGGGGTTTAATCAGATTCAATGCATCGGCAGGCGAGAGCAATGATTCATCGGCCGCAATTTTTGATTTGATCTCACCGGGAAGGTCTTTCATTTCCTTTACTGATTTTGCCGGCAAGGGTTGCTCGATTAATTCAATACCCAGCTTCTTCGTTCGATTGTAAAAATCGATGGTCTGCTGCACACTGTACCCCTGGTTAGCATCAATACGAATAACCATGCTGTTGTCAAATCGCTCACGCAGCTTAACCAATCGCTCAATATCTTCTTCAAGGTCTTTGCCCAGCTTCACTTTCAATACCTTAAATCCTTGCTTTTCATATTCCATCGCTTCCTTTAGTGTTTCCTCCACATTTTTGATACCTATAGTATTGGAGGTAGGCAAGGTTTTTATTTTTTGCCCCAGGTATTTAACCAGCGGGACATTGAGGTACTTTGTAAAAACATCATGCAACGCAATATCCAGAGCCGCACGAGCTGCGGGTGTTTTTGGAAATTTAAGGAGCACTTCAAAGAGTAACTGATTGATTTCCCGAATATCGCGACCAATAAGAAACTCAAGATTTTTCTCTTGTAAGGCCTCTATGGTTTGATTAAGGTTTTCTCCCGTAACGTACTCACTCGGGTTACCTGAACCGATGCCTGATGTGCCGTTATCGATAATAATTTCAACAAAAACATTCCGCACTTCATCGATGGTCTTGAAGGCAATGGTATACGGCTTTGTATTTCCAAGATCCGTATTCCAAACATTGATTTTTTTTATTTTCATGAGATGCCTTGTTTAATCAATTTTTCAAACACCGGAATCAATTTTTCCACGCCATCCTCCAATGGTAAAACAGCCGGAATACCCAGCTCCTTTTCATATTGACCGGCAATTTGCCTTGCCTCATCAACTTTCATGTTTGTGGTATTGATAGTAATGGCTACGGTTGGGGCGCCATAAATTTTTATCAGCTCAACTTCTTCCCTGGGAGATGGAATATCAGCAGGGTAATACTCCATGTCTTTGTATCGCTTACGGGAAGGATGATGTTGCAGTACTACTGCATCCGCATCGGCTGAAACAATCCACTCCGCTCCTGCCGGGCCGCTGGGGTTACGCAATGACGATTGGCCTTCAATAAAAATAATATCTGGTTTTTCATTTTGGTAACAATCCCAAATGGCATGCTCCATCTCCCCGGAGATAAAATCATTTAAGGTGGAGTCGAAAATAAAACCATACTTCGCACCTTGCATCCATCCGGTTTGTCCGGTGTAAATCATTTCGGCCTTGTAACCTGCCTTGCGCATTGCCTCCGTTAAAAATCGGGTTGTCGTGCGTTTGCCGAGAGCACAGTCCGTTCCCAGTACGGCCACTTTCACACATTTTACTTCTTTGATTTTTCCCTTCCAAAAATGAAGATCTTTAAACTTTTTGGGTTTACGCACATCGATGATCTGTAACCCCCTACTTTTGGCAAGGGTGGCTAATTCTTCATGTTCCGAAACATAATCGTGCAATCCATTCACCAGGCTCAATCCATGTTCCAAGGCCTCCTTTAACATTGCCCGAAGAGAATCAGGAATAATTCCTCCCTTAGTGGCCACTCCAATCACACAATATTCAGCATTTCCTGATTTCATGAAATCAGCAATGGAGGCATACACCGGAATTTGACGGTGTTTACCATCCAGCATTTCGCCTGCATCTTTACCTGGAAATTTATGATCAATAATTCCAACAAGTTGAAACCGATCTGTACCCCGAATAAGACCATGTGCAGTTTTGGCATTATCCGTATCTAGATAACCTCCAGTAATAACAATAGCAGTACTTTTCTTCATGGTGTTACTAAAAGCAAGTACGAAAGTTAGGGGTTATCATGAACTTTCAAATAAACGAAGGAGCTTCAACATCGGGTGATTTTATCTAACTTTGCAACAAAAAGGAGGCATTATGAAATGGATCGCAATGTTAATGACGATTGCAGCGCCCTCCCTGATCAATGGCCAATCTATTGTGGGCGACTGGCAAGTAACTAAACAAACGAATTGCCTGGAAAATGAAGTTTATGACACCTTGAAAACAGATTCTGAGATGTTGGAAGCACGCTCCCCCCATTCAAATCACACACCCAAAGTGATGAGCTTTCGTGCCGATAACACCGGTGAAGAAAGTATTAAAGTGCAGAACAAAAAGAAGCCTGCGAATCGGAAAAAATTTCACTACAAATTTGACGGTCAAAATATATACATCCTCGATAAAAAATCACACCTAATTGTTGGTGGTTTTGTTGTTGAAACACTGACTACCGATGCACTGGTTTACTACTCCGAGGGAAAAGAATGTGAAAAAACAACATTGGTGCGCGTAAAATAAGATATGCTGTTAACGGGTCAGAAGAGAGATATACGAAAACTGAAGCTGGATGAACTAAAAGAGTTTTTTGTTCAACAGGGTGATAAACCATTCCGGGCTCAGCAAGTATATGAGTGGCTTTGGAAAAAATCCGCCAAGGACTTCGATCAAATGACTAATATCTCGCTGCCCACTCGCGAACTTTTAAAAGAACACTTCACCATCAATCACATCCTGGTGGATACCATGCAGCGCAGCAGCGATGGTACCATTAAAAATGCTGTAAAACTTCATGACGGATTAATTGTTGAATCGGTACTCATTCCAACCGAGAAGCGCATTACGGCCTGTGTATCCTCTCAGGTAGGGTGCAGTCTGGATTGTAAATTTTGTGCTACCGCTCGATTGAAGCGTATGCGCAATTTGAATCTGGATGAAATTTATGATCAGGTGGTGGCCATCAAACAACAAGCAGAACTGTTTTTTAACAGACCGCTGACCAACATTGTATTTATGGGGATGGGGGAACCTCTCTTGAACTATGCCAATGTAATCGCTGCCATTGACAAAATTACATCTCCTGAGGGTTTGAACATGGCCTCTAAGCGTATTACACTTTCAACCGTAGGAGTTGCCAAAATGATACGGAAAATGGCTGACGATGGTGTAAAATTTAATCTTGCTGTTTCGCTGCACTCCGCAATCAATTCAACACGCTCATCGATTATGCCTATCAATGAAACCAATTCATTGGAAGAGTTATCAGAAGCATTGAAATATTGGTATAAGAAAACAAAACGTAAAGTCACCTACGAATATGTAGTTTGGAAAGGTATTAATGATAAGGAGGAGGATGCCCTGGCGTTGGCCAAATTTTGCAGCATTGTTCCATCCAAAGTTAACCTGATCGAATACAATCCAATTGATGACGGAGAGTTTCAGCAAGCCAGCGAAAAATCCATTGCTATGTATCAGCGCATTCTGGAAAACCACGGTACACTTTCCCATATTCGCAAAAGCCGTGGAAAAGATATTGATGCAGCATGTGGACAATTGGCTAATAAAACTTAATTCCTTTCTTAAGCATCCTATACGTTATTACATAGGATCTGATCACTTTTCATGAATTTTCAAAAAATAATACTTTCAGTTTTTGCATTCCTCCTAATGATTGCCATTCATTCCAGAGGTCAAAATATTATTCGTGGCATCGTAGTTGACTCTGTTTCGTTTACTGCACTTTCGGGCGTTCATGTTACGGTAAAAAATTCAATACAGGGGACGAGCACAAACAGCCAGGGTTTTTTCTCTATCCCTGCCCAGCCCACCGACACATTACTTTTTTCTTTGGTGGGATATTCATCGGTTGATATCCCCCTCCTCTTTGAAGAAGATGGCTTCCTGATCCGGCTTCACGAAAAATCCAATGTATTGCCTGAGATCATTATTAAAGGTACCCGCCTTAGTCCAAATGATATCATCCGTACACCGCGCGTACTTCCTAAACCAATGTCTGCGGGGGAAGGTGTATTTTCTCCGATTGATTATTTCTCTAAATGGCAACGAGAAAAAAGGAAACTTCTTAAACTCATTCAGGAAAATGATCGGACCATCACGTATTTGCAGGTTGTGAATGATCAGGAGGTCAGGGAAACCATAATGGAGGAGCACTCCCTGACAGAGCAAGCCTACTATGAGTTGCTGGTAAAATTTAATCAGCAAAGTTCAAATGTCCTTTACTCCACCAACCCTCAGGAAATCATCACTTCCTTAAAAACCTTTTTCACCCGTAACGTTCGCTAAAGCACTATTCTTATCACTATCTTTAGGTGATGAGCGAAGAACAACATTTTCAATCCTCCGAAAAAGTACGCGACTTTGTTATCGGTATGAGCGATGGGCTTACCGTACCCTTTGCCTTGGCTGCAGGCTTAAGCGGTGCAGTAGATTCAACATCCATTGTGATCACTGCAGGGTTGGCAGAAATCGCAGCCGGTTCCATTGCTATGGGATTGGGTGGCTATTTAGCAGGGCGAACCGAAATTGAGCATTATGATTCCGAAGAACGAAGGGAATATGATGAAGTGGAGCACAAGCATGAAGTTGAAATAAAGGAAACCAAGGAAATTTTTGCCGCCTACGGTCTTAACGATGAGTTGCAGGAAAAAATAGCCCGTGAAATGGCTAAGAACCCAAAAACGTGGGTAGATTTTATGATGCGCTTTGAACTTGGCCTTGACCGGCCTGATAAAAACCGTGCACACCAAAGTGCATTCATCATTGGCATATCGTATGTTATTGGTGGGCTTATTCCGTTAACCGCATATTTCTTTACAGAATCAACCACGCAAGGATTGATTTACTCGTCCATCATTACCATGATATGTTTGATTGTGTTTGGATTAGTGAAGAGTAAACTCACCGGGCAGCCACTCTTCAAGGGCACGATGCGTGTGGCTATGGTGGGCGCGCTGGCAGCCGCGGCTGCGTTCGGAATCGCTACGTTGATTGCTTAGAATTATTCAGCGCTATAAAGAATCAGGAATTGTAATTTATTTCTTACTGGCATTGAAGAGTTTCTCCTTCTCTTCTTTGGAGAGGCTTTCGTACCCACGCTCTGAGATTTTATCGAGAATCGCATCAATCTCATCTTGCGAGGTTTTTGACAGCGGTACTTTAACGGCCTTCTTCGGTTTACTTTCCTCGTTGCGATACGTAACTTTTACCTTAGGCTTGCTTCTGAATAAATCTTTTAACCAATCGAGTGTGATCGTAATCCAACTTCCCCAATTTACACCCGCTTGCAATTGTTTAAGATATATAAACCCCATGAGTGCTCCGCCAAGGTGTGCTATATTACCACCTGCATTTGCCTGTGTCGTTCCTAAAAAGGAAATCACAACGTAGAAGCCTGCGATGTATTTGATTTTAACAGGACCAAAGAAAAGAAGGAAGAATGTATAGTTTGGTAACAATGTAGCCGTTGCCACTACAATGGCATAAACCGCTGCAGATGCTCCTACCATACCGGAAAAACCGGATCGTTCTATGTAATAAGGAACCGTATTAAACATGAGCAGATACAACAACCCGCCTACCAATCCCCCTAATACATAAAGTGCAACAAGTTTGTCGCTGCCTAAGTACTCTACGAAAATCCTACCAAACCAGTAGAACACCAACATATTAAACAGAATGTGAAAAATATCCCACCGGCTATGCGCGAACATGTAGGTAATAAGCGTCCAGGGACGACCAATGTATTCTGCTAATGTGGGCGGAATGGTAAACTGATTGTAGAGAAAATCAGAAAATGCTGTTGCCCCTGATATTTCACCAATAACCGAGAAGACACCAATGACAATAAAGATTGTCACGTTGATGATGATCAACTGAACATGGGCATTGTTTGGCCGTTGAAATGCGCTTTTGAATTCGTCTAACATATCACGCGCAAGCTATTTACCATCAATAATAACTACCTCCCTGACTTCTCCACGCCTTTACTACGATAAACCCTACTACTGCACCACCAAGATGCGCAAAGTGCGCTACACTACCGCTTCGATCCATCAAAAATGTAAGCCCACCCATCAAAAACACGAGGTATTTGGCTTTGATCGGAATAGGGGGAATTAGCAACTGCACTTCCATATTAGGAAAGATCATGCCAAATGCCATTAACAATCCGTAGATCGCCCCAGAAGCACCCAACATACTGCCCGCTCCCCCTCCCAGAATCAAATCAATACCCACACTAAAGGCGGCAGCTCCAATTCCGGTAATGATATAGAAAAGTAAAAACTTCTTTTGACCCCAGAAACTCTCCAGAATGGGTCCCATAAAGGCCAATGCAATCATATTGAAAAAAATATGCATCATCCCGCCATGAGCAAACATGTACGTAAACAACTGATATGGCTTAAAACAACTTGTATGTACATTGAAAAGAGCCAGGTATGCCGTCAGTAAATCTTCACCTCGACTGTAGCCAGGACCAAAGCATGAACCAATATCGATTTGTGGCGAGATGGCCTGACCTAAAAAAACGATCACGTTAATGATAATCAGATTTCTAACAACAGGTGTAAGTCTAAACATCAAACTCGAGTTTTACAGTATACGTCTATAGTCGGTTAAAGTAACTTTCTAGTTTACTCAACTCAAAAATATAAAATGTTGGTCTTCCTTCGGGTGAGTAATTGGGAGATTTACACGAAAACAATCCGCTGATCAATTCCCGCATCTCTTCCCTTTCCAGTTTCTGTCCTGCTTTGATTGACGCTCGCTTGGCCAGCGCACGAGCAAGACTTTCCTGTAAGGGCAATGAAAGCTCAGCCTGGTTATGTTTAAATTGATCAATCAGTCCTTCAAAAAGTTGCTTCTCATTGGCATACTTCAAATTGGCCGGCACACCATTCACTAATACAGTATTCTTTCCAAACACTTCAAACCGAAAACCCAATCCCTTTATTTCTTGTTCCATTTCCATTACCAGGGCAAAGTCTGCTGCCGGAAATGTTATGGTTTTGGGAAACAGGCTTTGTTGTGTAGCCGCAGATTTATATTTCAAATGCTCCGTGAAGTTCTCAAACAATATTCGTTCATGAGCACTTTGCTGATCCACAATCATCAATCCACTTTTTACCTGACGAAGAATGTAACGCTGGTGAAGTTGCGTGAGTATTCTTTCCTCTATTTCGCTTTCGGGCTGATTCAGTTCACTCCCAAAACGAATAGTCTGTGCTGCAGGCTCAGGTTGAAATAACCTACTACTTCCTTCTCCTTCAAACAGCTTCTCCCAATTCTCCTGGTTGGAGCGATTCAACGAAGTTTGAAAGCGCTCCTCAAAATATACTTCACGTGCTGCCTCACTCGAAGTGTTACCCAGTTTAGTCAGGATATTAATGTCTTCGCGGAAATCGATCGTAGGGGTAAGGTTGTGGGTACCCAATGACTGGCGTACAGCTGCCCGAACCACTGCGTACACGGCTCGCTCATCATCGAATTTAATTTCTGTTTTCGTAGGATGAACGTTTACGTCAATGTGTTTGGGGTCTATTTCCATGAACAACACATAAAACGGAAAACTGTTCTCCGTCAATAATCCCTCAAACGCACTCATCACAGCATGGTGTAAATAATTGCTGCGGATAAATCGCTTGTTCACAAATAGAAATTGCTCACCCCTGGTTTTACGGGAAAATTCAGGCTTACCTACAAAGCCGGTAACTTTTACATACTCTGTTTCTTCAAGGCACGAGGCCAGTTGTTCCTGGTAGGCTTTTCCGAACAAATTTACAATGCGTTGACTAAGTCTGCCAGCAGCAGTGGATTGCTTACCTGCGGGTAAATCATATACGGCTTCATCGCCTTGTATAAACGTGAAGGCAATTTCAGTATTGGCTAACGCCAGGCGTTGAAATTCATCAATGATGTGCTTTAACTCTACCGGGTTAGACTTTAAAAAATTTCTTCGGGCAGGAATATTGTAAAACAAATTCTTCACGCTGATGTTGGTTCCTTTGTCACAGGCTACGGGTTCCTGTTTTTTAACATCCGACCCCTCCACGACCAGTACTGTTCCAAGTTCCTTGTCAGCTGTGCGGGTTTTCATTTCCAGCTGTGAGACAGCTGCAATGGAGGCAAGTGCTTCGCCACGGAAACCCATCGTACGAATCGTAAACAAATCTTCCGCTGTACGAATTTTGGAAGTGGCATGACGCTCCAAACTCATGCGCGCATCGGTCTCACTCATCCCGGCTCCATCATCAACGATTTGAAGTAGGCTTTTCCCTGCATCTTTAACGATTACCTTAATGGCAGAGGCTCCGGCATCAATGGAATTCTCCATCAGTTCTTTTACAGCCGAGGCTGGCCGCTGCACAACCTCACCTGCCGCAATTTGATTGGCAATGGAATCAGGTAAAAGCTGGATGATATCGGCCATGAATGGAAAGAAATTATCTTCTTTTAAATTTCAGGTAAAGATAAAAGGGGACGAAGAGAAGTAGTGCGTAAAAGGTAACCGTACCAAATTGCAAAAAGGCAATAAGCCAAATGGTTAAAAAGGTCAAGATTATAATCCTCAATAGGCTGGCAGAAGGATCTGACTGACGACTGGTTAATTTCCTGGCCTCTTTAAATGATCCTGCAATACGCGAACGATGAACTTCTTCCTCCGCTTTTTCCTCCAATTTCAATTCTTTACGAATACGCTCCTCCCTCACTCTGCGTTCTTCCTCCTTAGGGTCGTAAAACCGGGGAGTATACCCGAATCGCTTATAGCTCGGTGTTTTCGTAAAAAGCGAAGGAAACTTCATTTCAATAAACTGATGTGATTTTTATAACTTGATGCCTTACAAAAGTGCCTCTAATCGACCTGAATTACAAAAGCTAACGGCCTGATGCGGAAAAAAGTTTGGATAGGATTGTTGATAGGGTTGTTGGGGATCCCAGGGTTTGCACAATCCAACAAAAATCAATGGGTAGACAGCGTTTTTAATACACTTGACCTTCCGGAGAAAATCGGTCAATTACTAATGGTTTCGGTTAATAGCTATGCCGATGATGCTGAAATAAAACGAATTGAGTCACTGATAAAAAATTATCGCCTTGGAGGAATTGTATTTGTCAAGGGAGGACCGGTAACTCAAGTTAATCTGACGAATCATTTTCAGAAACAATCACTGCTTCCCATGCTTATTGGCATGAATGCTGAAGAGGGTGTCGGTGCAGTGTTAGACAGTACAATTCAGTTTGCTTCACCCCTCATGCTTGGTTCCATCCGCAACGATAGTGCACTGTACTTCGTGGGAGAAGAAATTGGAAGGCAATTAAACCAACTGGGCGTCCATATCAATTTTGCTCCAACAGCTAATCTCAGCACAACACTTCAAAACGAAAATCTTCTGAATACATCATACGGTGAGGACAGAGAACAAGTGGCAAAACGCGTGGTGCGCTACCAGCAGGGGTTGCAGAAAATGAACGTACTTTCTGTAGCCAAGTATTATCCAGATCAGGGCATGAAGGTTCAGGGCTTTCAAAAAGGAATTCCCATCATAAAATCCGAAGATGACCCTAACCGGTTGCTCCCGCTGCAAAAACTTTTTGAAAGCGGCTGTGCAGGAGTTGTTACCGCGTATGAGCAGGATCTGATTTTCCCGCAGCAGAAGAAATTGTTCACTCCCAGGAAAACAATGATCTCAACGGCAATCCCAACATTATACTCGGGTGAGTATCTCAAACGTCAACTGAATTTTAAAGGGCTTGTGTTTAGTGTTATCCCTGACATTCAGGAGTTGAATAAAAAATTCAGAGCAGGGGATGCTGAGGTGTTTGCATTTAAGGCAGGCAACGATATACTTCTGTTTCCGGAGAATATCCCCGCTACCGTTCGCAAAATGAGGAAGAACATCAAGAAAAATTTAGTTCTCCAAAAACAATTAAATGAAAGTGTAAAAAAAGTCTTAGCAATCAAGTACGATGCCGCGTTAGATAAAAATAGAGTAATCTCTCCCGAAAATCTGATTACCCGATTAAACACACCGGCTGCATCAGCACTGCAACTATCCCTGTTTGAGAAATCGATAACGCTTGTAAAGGATGATGACCGTCTCATTCCTATACAACTTTTGGAGAATACTACCTTTGCTTCAATTTCTATTGGAGCAAAGAGAGAAAATGAGTTTACGTCCATTCTTTCAAAGTATGCACCGTTTACCCATGAACAATTACAGACAGTACAGGACACCAGTAGAATTGTCCAATCCCTCCAACATGCTAATATTATTGTGGCTGCGGTCTTCCCAAACGCTACAGAACTCGAATCTGTCTACCCACAACTCCTTCAAAAACTTGGTGAACACCGTAAAGTGATTGTAGTTGAATTTGGGGCCCCCTCCAAGATCAGCCTGGTGGAACAGATTAAAACCATAATTCAAGCCTACACCGATCATGAAGTAGTTCAAAAAATTATTCCTCAAATCCTATTAGGAGCAACTCATTCGAGTGGTGTGCTTCCGCTCTCCATCAATGAAAGGATTACTACGAAGCAAGGCTTGGTTACTACTGAATTAGGAAGGTTGGGTTACGCCACTGCAGAAACCGTAGGATTGAATAGCAGAACACTTGACGGGATAACCAAAATTGCCGAAGAGGCTATCGCACAAAAAACAACTCCGGGTTGTCAGGTTATTGTAGCCCGTAAAGGAAAAATAGTGTATGAAAAATCCTTTGGTGCACAGACCTACGATAACTTAATTCCAATTAATGATGAATCCATTTATGACCTCGCTTCGGTAACGAAAGTGGCTGCTACGCTTCAGGTCACTATGTTTTTATATGAAAAAGGCTTACTCGACATTTATAAGAAAGCCTCCTACTACTTACCCGAACTTCTCAATTCCGACAAGAAAGATCTTATTGTTAAAGATATACTTACCCATCAGGCTGGTCTCACTCCTTTTGTTCCCTTTTGGGTTAACACCGTAAAGGACTCTTTGTTTCTTCCCGAGTATTACAGCCTCGTAAAAAACGAACAATATCCGTGGCAAGTGGCTCCAAATCTTTTCGCAGTGAAAAGTTTAAGGGATAGTCTGTGGTCATGGAGCATCAAATCGAAAATGAGAATTAAACCACCTCGTACTCCGTATAACTATGTATACAGCGATGTGGGTTTATATATCCTTCATCACCTTAACGATAAATTACTAAATCAACATCAGGAAGAATTTCTTCAGCAGAATTTATACGAACCCCTTGGTGCATCTACCATGGGGTATTTACCACTTGAAAGATTTGAACCCAATCGTATTGTACCTACCGAAAATGATAAGCTGTTTAGAAAGGCACTACTATTAGGCACAGCTCATGATGAAGGTGCAGCCATGTTGGGTGGAGTGGCCGGTCATGCCGGTTTGTTTGGCAATGCGAATGACCTGGCAAAACTCGGGCAGATGCTTTTACAAAAAGGGTACTATGGAGGACAACAATACTTCAAACCCGAAACAGTGAATTATTTTACTTCAAAGCAGTTTGATACCAGTCGTAGAGGATTGGGCTGGGATAAACCCGTTCAAAGCGAATGGAACAGCCCTACCTCCATATTAGCCTCACCTGAAACCTTTGGACATACCGGCTTTACCGGTACCTGTATTTGGATAGACCCGAAATTTGACCTGGTATACGTGTTTTTATCAAACCGGGTATATCCCGATCGGAGTAATACTAAACTTTCTACCCTGAATATTCGTTCTCGCATTCAGGATGTGATTTATCAGTCGATTTTTGAGTATTGCCAGTATGGCAACTCACTTGAAAAATCAATGGAATTCATAAAACAATAACCTATAACCTAACACGCTCGTGGATCAAATTAATATCGGCATCGTATGTTATCCGACCTTTGGAGGAAGTGGTGTTGTGGCTACTGAACTCGGAAAGGCCCTGGCACAAGAAGGTCATAAAGTTCACTTCATCACCTACTCTCAACCCAGTCGCCTCGATTTTCTAAATGAAAATTTATTCTATCACGAGGTTGATTTCCGATCATACCCGCTTTTCGAATACCCTCCTTATGAATTGGCGCTTGCCAGTAAAATGGTGAGTGTGGCCATGAATGAAAAACTTGATTTACTGCACGTGCATTATGCTATTCCTCATGCGTCTGCTGCCTACATGGCTAAACAGATTTTAAAAACACATGGTATCTCCATGCCTGTAGTAACTACGCTCCACGGTACGGATATTACCCTCGTTGGAAAAGATGCCTCGTATGAGCCAGTGGTCACGTTTAGTATTAATCAATCGGATGGTGTAACCGCTGTTTCAGAAGATTTAAGGAAAGAAACGTATGAGCATTTTAAAATCACCAATGAAATCGAGGTAATTCCTAATTTTATTGATCTGGAGAAGTTTAAAAAACAAAAGAAAGATCATTTCAAAAAAGCAATTTGTCCGAACAATGAAGTATTGGTGGTGCATACGTCCAACTTCAGAAAAGTTAAACGTATTGGCGATGTCATAAAGGTGTTCTATAACATTCACAAAGAAATTCCAGCGAAGCTTTTGATGATTGGAGATGGTCCTGAGCGGGTACCGGCCGAGCAACAATGCCGGGAATTAGGGATTGTTGATGACGTTCGCTTTCTGGGAAAATTAGAAGCAGTTGAAGAGGTACTTTCTGTTGCCGATTTATTCTTAATGCCTTCCGAAAAGGAGAGTTTTGGATTAGCAGCCCTGGAGGCCATGGCCTGCGAGGTTCCTGTTATCTCCTCCAATACCGGGGGTATTCCTGAGTTGAATATTCAGGGTGTAACAGGCTTTCTAAGCAACATCGGAGACGTAGAAGAAATGTCCAAGAACGCCTTATACATCTTGGATAAGGCCCATCTTCCTAAGTTCAAGGAGAATGCCCTCAAACGGGCTAAAGAATTTGATATAAGCCGCATTTTACCCCTCTATGAGGCCTATTACCAGAAGGTAATGGACAAAGCTGCCGCTAATATTTCTGTTTAAAGTGTCTTTTAAAGATCTCTTATTCGCGTAAATTTGTGCAAAATTTGAAGCATGGCTGAAGTAAAACCTCAAAATAAGGGCTCGAAACAACTATTCAAAAACCCTATTTTGGAGAAACTGAGTAGGACGCACATTTCTGTGCCGCTGGTAATATTCTTCTCCTATTCGGGTGGGCTTTTGTATTGGAGCATCACCCATACGGCAATATCTGCTTTGGCAACAACGGGATTGTTCTTTGCCGGACTTATCACCTTTACCTGGGTAGAGTATCTAGCCCACCGTTATGTGTTCCACATGGCTACTTATACCAAGTTTAGGGAGAAGTTTCAGTATACTGTGCATGGTGTTCACCATGAATTTCCTAAGGACAAAGACAGACTGGCCATGCCTCCGTTATTAAGCATCACCATCTCAACAATCTTGTTATTATTATTCCGGTTAATTATTGGGGACTATGTGTTTGCATTCTTACCAGGATTCTTAACAGGATATGCTGCGTATCTTTCTGTTCACTACATGGTACATGCCTATCAGCCTCCAAAAAATTTCTTAAAGTATCTGTGGATTAACCACGGAACACATCATTATAAAAATGGTGAAATGGTTTTCGGGGTGTCTTCTCCTTTATGGGATTATATCTATGGAACGATGCACACTCCCATTCGGTCGACTTCTAAGGCTGCACATTAATCAATAAAAAACCCTCCCCTCGTTTGAAACGAAAGGAGGGTTTTACCCTACCCCTCTATCAATCTTAAATTCTTGATTCCTTTGTTGGTTGTGGCTTGGGAGTTGTCTTACCATACGTAGGACACGTGTATTGTGAGCAAGATGCCAACGTTATTGCCCCAACGATTAATACCAGTATAGACTTTTTCATGCTTTATAAATTTTAAAACCATTGCAAAGGTAACCCATCCCTATTGCCAGAAGACGTAATAACACCCATTTTATTACATGGGTTCATGAAATTAGGCTAAATTAAATTCCTTTCCAGAACAGAAACGCAGAAATATTGGTTTATTAGCGTATGCTCGGTTACCGATTCAGCCATTATACCCCACCCCCCGAAAAAACTAAAAGCGACTTTGAAAAGCTGCTGAAGATTTTTATGGAACTGGTATTGATCACCGGGGGAAACGTAACCGAAGCCCTTCAATGGCTTACCGAGCTCGATAAACAATACAAACTCACCAATGGTCAGTACGGCATCGGTGATTTCATTGACCAATTAAAACGCGATGGGTACATCTCCGAAAATCCATCTTCAGGAGAATTTAAACTTAACGCGAAAAGTGAGCAGAATCTCCGTAAATCAGCACTGGAAGAAATTTTTGGAAAGCTTAAAAAATCAAAAGGAGGAGAACACAACACCTTTCATACCGGTAGGGATGATGAACAAACTACGGAGCGGAGAGACTACGAATTTGGAGATACACTAGAACAAATCTCTGTTACCGATTCCCTGCGAAATGCCCAGATCAATCACGGGTTGGATAATTTCTTCATGACCGAGGATGATCTTGAAGTAATTGAAAGCGAATACAAAACGCAAACCTCAACTGTATTGATGATTGATATCTCACACTCCATGATCTTGTATGGTGAGGACAGAATTACACCTGCCAAAAAAGTGGCCATGGCACTGGCCGAACTTATTACAAAAAAATACCCGAAAGACACACTGGATATCTTGGTCTTTGGCGATGATGCCTGGCAAATTGAAATTAAAGACTTACCCTATTTGCAAGTGGGGCCTTATCATACCAATACGGTGGCAGGATTAGAGCTCAGCATGGATATTCTAAGACGCAGAAAAAATCCGAACAAGCAAGTATTCATGATTACCGATGGAAAGCCAACCTGTATCAAAGAAGGTATCCGATACTATAAGAATGCCTTCGGATTGGATTCCAAAATTCTGAATCGAACCTTCAACCTGGCGGGTCAGCTTAAAAAATTAAAAATACCCGTAACTACCTTTATGATTGCCACAGACCCTTATCTGAAGTCATTTGTCCGCGAGTTCACAAAAATTAATAATGGCAATGCTTATTACAGCGGATTGCAAGGACTCGGCAATCTTGTGTTCGAGGACTTTAAAAAGAATAGAAGAAAGAATTTCTAAATAGCTACGAGCTTCAAGCCTCAAGCCACAAGCTTGTAGCCTGAAGCTTGTAACTTGCAGCTAAATTTTAAAGAATGGACTACTCAGAAATCAAAACACTAGAACAACTTAAAGACTCTGGTTATAAATCAAAATCTATCAAAGATGAATTGCGTGAAAACCTGATCAAGAAACTTCGCAACAAAGAAACGGTGTTTGAAGGCATCTGGGGTTATGAGGAAACTGTTATACCAGACTTAGAGCGTGCTATTCTGGCCTGTCATGATATTAATTTACTGGGCTTGCGCGGCCAGGCTAAAACCCGATTAGCCCGGCTGATGGTTAATCTATTGGATGAGCACATTCCGATTATCGAAGGGTCTGAGTTAATGGATGACCCGTTGCAACCACTATCGCGCTACGGAAAGGACAAAATACTGGAACTGGGAGATCATACTCCCATCGCCTGGATTCATCGGCATAATCGTTACACAGAAAAACTTGCCACCCCTGATGTTTCTATTGCCGACTTGATTGGAGATGTAGACCCTATCAAAGCAGCCACCTTGAAACTCCCTTATTCCGATGAGCGGGTAATCCACTTTGGGCTTATACCGCGATCTAACCGAAGCATTTTTGTGATCAATGAGTTACCGGATTTACAAGCTCGCATACAAGTGGCCTTATTTAATATCCTTCAGGAAGGTGACATTCAGATTCGTGGGTTCAAAATCAGAATGCCCCTGGATATTCAATTCGTGTTTACCGCCAATCCTGAAGATTACACCAATCGAGGCAGCATTGTTACGCCTTTAAAAGACAGGATTGACAGTCAAATCATAACTCACTACCCGAAGACATTAGACATTGGAAAACACATTACGCAGCAGGAAGCCCGTTTAAAAGAGTCGCAGCGAAAGGCAGTTTCGGTAAATGAAATTGCCAAAGACCTCATCGAGCAAATTGCGTTCGAAGCCCGTAAGAGTGAGTACATTGATGCGAAGAGCGGTGTCTCTGCACGGCTCACGATTTCCGCTTACGAAAATCTGGTGGCGGCAGCCGAGCGCAGAAGTATTATCAATGCTGAAAAATCTACCTTCATTCGATTAACTGATTTTGTTGGCGTGATTCCTGCCATCACCGGGAAGGTGGAGTTGGTATATGAAGGTGAGCAAGAGGGACCAGGAATTGTCGCTCAAAATCTTGTTGGTAAGGCAATCCGAGCGCAATTCGTGAATTACTTTCCCGATCCAGAAAAATTCCGAAAACAAAAAGAAAAAAGTCCTTACAAAAAAATAATCAATTGGTTCAGTGATGGAAATATGGTGGACCTGCTCCATGAGATGAATCATTCCGAATTTGAAAAAGCACTCAAATCAATCCCAGGACTCAGCGAACTTGTTAATGAATTTCATAAAGGTCAGGATCAGGCCGTGAAATTATTTCTGATGGAGTTTGCTTTGCATGGATTGGCAGAGTTTAGCATGATCAGCAAACATTACCTTACTGCAGGCCATCAGTTCAAAGATTTACTGAGCAGCATGTTCACCCTGTCGAAAGATGAAAATGATGATGATGCCGATGAGGATGAAGCAACACGAGGCAGGACACGTTAATGCGGCCAACCTTCAGACGTTGAGGAAACTTGTTTCGAGAGGTGAAGGTGCTACCCTGGAGTTTAAACGCAAAGCTACCTATCCGGAAAAAATTATTGGTGAGATGGCAGCCTTTGCCAATACCCAAGGGGGTGTTCTCCTGATCGGTGTTTCTGATGATGGCACTATTCCTGGAGTGAAATTTCCTGATGAAGAGTCCTTTGTTATTCATGCCGCATTAAAAAAGTATTGTCGTCCAGCCATTCAATTCGCAGAACAAATTATACCGCTCTCTGAAAATCGATTCATTCTCTCCTATGAAATTTTTCCAAGTGATCGGAAGCCACATTATATCGTCCACAATAAGGATAGGCGTGATGTATTTGTTCGGGTAGATGACAAAAGCATCAAAGCCAGTCGCGAGGTGGAGGAAATTATCAGGCGAAGACAGCGGGCAAAAGATATTAAGTTTACCTATGGTGAGCACGAGAAAATGCTGATGCAACACCTCTCCACCGTTGGCTTCATAACGCTGAAAGAATTTGCAGAACTCAGTAAACTCAGACGCTACTATGCTTCGCGTAAACTTATACTGCTGGTATTGGCCAATGTGTTAAGAGTTACACCCGGAGAAAAGGGTGACGTTTATTCACTTGCGTTTGGGGGATAAGGGTAAGCTCTTACAGGGGACGTAAAATTACCAAAAACTTTTACTTTTCAACCCCTTCCAACTTTGATAATGATTTCTTTACATTTAGTCAACCAAGTTCTTTGTACAGTATGTCGAAAACCAAAAAGGAGAAGAAGATCTTCGTGCTGGATACTTCTGTCATTATTTATGAACACAATTCCATACTCAACTTTGACGAACACGATATAGGCATCCCGATCACCGTACTCGAGGAGCTTGATAATTTCAAGAAAGGAAACGACACCAAGAATTTCGAGGCCCGCGAATTCATTCGCCTCATTGATAAACTGGCCAAGAACCAGATGCTGCACCATTGGAACCCTCTCAATGGCAAGAGCAAGGGAAATTTTAAGGTATTGATGGATACGGGAGGCAATGGCTCCCTGGATGCCAATAAGGTTTTCAATGAAGATAAGGCCGATCATCGAATCCTTAACTCAGCACTATTATTACAAAAGGAAGAGAAAGGCCGGAAAGTTATTCTCGTATCAAAAGATGTAAACCTCAGACTAAAGGCTAAAGCACTTGGTCTGCAAGCAGAAGACTATACAACCGGTAAGATCCAGAATATCTCTTCTCTCTATACCGGAAGAACGATCATTGAAGATGTGGACGCGAACATGATCAACCTCCTGTATGAAAAAGGGTACTGCCCCCCAGAGGAAATCCTGGGAAAATTGTTGCCAGAAAAAAATCACTTCTACATTCTAAAAAGCGGAAAGAAATCCGTGTTGGCATATTTTAATCCATTGAATGGAATGGTGGAACAGGTGGAGAAACGTTCCGTGTATGGCGTTAAGCCACGAAATGCTGAACAGACGTTTGCCATTCATGCCGTGCTCAAACCAGAAATAAAACTCGTGTCACTACAAGGAGTAGCGGGCACGGGAAAAACCCTTTTAGCACTAGCCGCTGCACTTGAGCAGAAAAGAGAATTCAAACAGATTTATTTAGCTCGCCCTATTGTGCCCCTGAGTAATAAAGATATTGGGTACTTACCCGGAGATATCAAATCAAAGTTAAATCCATACATGGAGCCCTTATGGGATAACCTGAAGTTCATTCAGAACCAATATAACGAGACCGATAAAGAGTACGCGAAGATTACCGAAATGGTAAACCAGGAAAAGCTTGTCATTACCCCACTGGCATACATCCGCGGACGAAGCCTTTCTAACATTTGTTTTATCGTGGATGAGGCCCAAAACCTCACGCCACACGAAGTGAAAACCATCATCACAAGGGCTGGTGAAAACACGAAGTTCATTTTCACAGGCGATATTTACCAAATTGATACACCCTATCTGGATTCACAAAGTAATGGGCTCTCCTACCTGATTGACCGGCTGAAAGATCATGAGCTCTACGCCCACATTACCTTGGAAAAGGGTGAACGATCCGAGTTGGCGAACCTGGCAAATGAGCTATTGTAAGAAAATCCGTCCTTGCAATATTCTATAGGTAAATCCTTAAAAATTACCTAAAAACAGCCATTTTAAGCGCTTTGCTTAAAATATCTTCATTGCTGTATGTAAGATTTTAGACTACGATGCAATTCCTTCTTAACTCCATGGCATTGTATCCTAAATCTTATGCCCTCTTAAAAGGGGCGAATATGTTTCCATGAACATCTGCTTTACCTTCACGTATTCATTGCAAACAAAGACACAAAAAGTATGATTGGAAGGATGTTTTTTAAGCTTCTCTCAGAAAGTAGTAAGGTAGCGTACTTACAGGAAAAAGGTACCGTACTCGGAACGAGACTGAAGAATGGAAGGAAGGCTTATCTCTATATGATCAAGGATTTCTGCGTGGAGGTGATTTTCCGTCAGGATAATGAAGAGATGGCACCCGAGCGTGTTACTACATTTGCCAGCGTACAAGAATTTAATAGCTATTTAGAGAGGGAATTCAGAACAGCGTACTGATTACTTCTTCAATACTTTTAATACTGTATCTCCGATTTCTGCTGGTGATTCCACCACATGAATTCCGCACTCACGCATGATCTTCATTTTTGCGGCTGCGGTATCCTCCGCACCACCTATAATGGCTCCAGCGTGTCCCATTCTTCTTCCGGGAGGCGCTGTTTGACCGGCTATAAATCCAACAACAGGTTTCTTGTTACCGGTTTCTTTAATCCAACGAGCCGCTAGCGGTTCATAGTTTCCTCCGATCTCACCAATCATCACGATAGCATCTGTCTCGGGGTCGTTCATTAATAACTCCACCGCCTCTTTTGTTGGAGTACCAATAATCGGATCACCACCAATTCCAATGGCCGTAGATACACCCAGTCCAGCTTTTACAATTTGATCCGCTGCCTCATAGGTTAGCGTACCGGATTTAGAAACTACTCCCACTCTACCCTTCTTAAAAACAAAGCCCGGCATGATACCCACCTTAGCCTCTCCTGGTGTAATTACGCCCGGACAGTTAGGACCTACCAGTACTATTTTCTTATTCTGAATATACTTTTTGGCAATCATCATATCCTTTACCGGAATTCCTTCAGTAATAGCGATGATCACCTTGATACCGGCATCCGCAGCTTCCATAATAGCATCTGCAGCAAACGCAGGCGGAACAAAAATAATGGACACGTCAGCACCCGTTTTATCAACAGCTTCCTTCACCGAATTAAATACCGGTCTTCCCAGGTGCTCGCTTCCACCTTTGCCCGGGGTTACGCCCCCAACTACGTTGGTACCATATTCAATCATCTGACCGGCATGAAAAGTACCTTCCGACCCGGTAAAACCTTGTACGATAACGCGAGAATCTTTATTGACCAGAACGCTCATGGAGATATGATTTTGAACCGTACAAAATTAGGATATTAAATGGTTCAGCCAAACCACAAAAATTAAGAGACCCTGACTTATTTAAGTCAGGGTCTCTTATTAAAAATCTGTTTCAGTATTACTCAATTTCAAAACCTAATCGTCCCAGGAAATCATTGTATGAATCTCGATATAAGGCAACATCGGGTGCTAATTTAATGGCCTCCTGGTATGCAGTAACAGCATCACTCAGTAAGAAATTCTCTTCATAAAATCCAGCCAGAATATATTTCGTTAGAGCATTTTCCTCAGCTACTGAGCCTTTAATTTCGTTCAGGGCTTGCACGTACTTCTCACGATCTGCTGGACGTAGTTTTTTAATAACATAATCTTTTGATCCTTTGCCACGATTTTCCTTTGAGATAACTTTCACAATAATCTCATACTCATCCTTAAGTCCTCCCTCATTCATAGCAACAAGTATTTGATTTTCGTTGGTAGTGAATCTGGCAAGTTCATCTTCCAATAAATTTGTAAAAACTACTTCGTAGGGTCCCTTTACTTCATCAGATGACCATTGAAGTCCTATCTTATCCCCGAATAGTTCAGCCTTTTCAGCACTCGGGAGATATACGATAATTACATCCTTAAAACCCCGATGGACAGCTCCTGTAGCAGACAATCTGTTGTTTTTTTCCTGTTTACTACTGAGAATAAAATCTGTATACTTATTTAATACAGAGGACCCTGCACCAAGCCTGGAAACAAGATCAGAAACTTTGAAACTCCCCGCTTCTCTTAATTCCAATTGCTTTCCGCTCACATGGATTAGCCCTAAGTATGCTTTCTCAGCAATTTTTACTTCATCTGATGATTTCAGCGAGGATCCAACTTTAATACTCTGCCAAGCATTGGCAGACTTAATTTCCGTTTTACCGTTACTTACCAATACTTTAAACGTGTAGGGTTGTGTTTGCGCATTAGCCAAGCATATAAAAGCTGACAAGATCGATACTAATACTATTGTTCTCATATTATTTTTCATGTTGAACCATTTATAAATGCAAGAAGCCACCCTTCCTGGGCAGCTCATGCATGTTCCCAGGAAAGACTACTACTTCCTCAAATTATGTCGTAACAAAAACTCATCATATGCTTCCTGAAAGGAGGTAACATCAGGTGCCAGTTTAATAGCTTCTTCATATGCTCCTATAGCATCAATCAATAAATTATTCTCTTCATAAAACCCGGCCAGTATTAATTTATTAATGGCCGTTTGTTCAGCCACCTCATTGATGACGGTATCCAGTGACTTCTTCACCTTTTCTGTATCATTCGGAGAAAGGGCCCTGATCATGTGCTCTTTGGATACTTGCTTTCCGTCAGTTTTTGATTTTACCTGAATCATTAATCCTGCACTGAATGGATCACCCGGGGTATTGAATTTATACTTAGGGTCTTTCAGGTCAATGCTTGCAGTTTTTTCAGCCACTTCAAACGTAGTCAGTTCTTCACTGGCCATGTTTGAAACAATCACCACATAAGGTCCTGCTACTTCAGTATCCCATTTTAGTACGGCTATATTGTTATAGATAGCAGAGTTTTGGTTATCGGGCAAATGAAGATGGATGGAGTTTGAACCCGTTGCACGGTGTACCGCTCCTGTAGCACTAAGCTTGTTTTTCTTGGTCTCGGCATTTGAACTTAAAATAAAGTCAGCATACTTATTCAACACAGTTGAGCCTGCCCCTAGTTGTGAGGCGAGGTCGGCTACTTTATAGCTACCCGACTGACGTAGTTCAAGTGGCTTTCCGCTGGCATGAATCAATCCGATATAGGCATTTTCAACCAACTTAATTTCATCGTTGGCACCCAGGCTAGCACCTGTCTTTAGCGGTTGCCACGCGTCACCAGCTTTCACTTCATTACTACCCTTATTGGCCATTACTTTAAAGGCATAGCCTTGCGAAAAGGCCAAAGAACTCACCAAAAGGAGAGCGAAAATCAATGTAAACTTTCTTGTATTCATGGGGTTTTTACTGATTTATAATCAAATCTACAAAATTATCCTCTGTCAGGGCGTTAATACCTTTTCATCCTTTTTAGTAAACAACCTTAGATTTTTGATGTTCAGAAGCAGTTTTTTGAATACTCCTATATAAATCTCATAAGAGTCCCCTACCAGGGCTATTCCCGCTAAGGTCAAGGTAATATCGAGCTTAAATGCATACATGTCAAAAATGACTACCATTAGTAGGGTAAACAACAGCAATTCAATGATCTGCAATGATTTGGTAATGCCATCATACCAATCAGGCAATCGGTCATGGATTAGCGAAAATAATGCCACATTCAATAAACAAAGGATAATTGCCATGGCAATTTCCTGCCAAGGTGCCATCTGGTCAACATAATCCTCATTCATAATCATGGACACAATATTAGCGTGAACCACTACACCAAACATATCAGGGTTGGCCTTTCCTGCCATTTTTAAGTTCAGAGGTGTGTAAAACTTATCGCTCCAGGAAGGATCACCCAACTCACCACCTAAGAACCCAAAAATCACAATCTTATCTTTTATCATACCGGGTACAAAATTCTCGTTGAATACATCATCAACATCAAGGGTATAAAAAACCTGAGGATATTTTGTTTGGTGATAGAAATCAAAAATATTCCCCCGATAATTAATAATCTCCGAAAAATTCTCCCTCCCTAAAAATTTGTTTGTCTTAACAGAATCATACACCATCGCCATTTGAACAGAAAAGGCGAGGTGTCGATCTTCATTTACATAAATTTTGGGGTTAAATGTTCGACAGGTCTTCACATCATCTTGAAAAGCAGCATCCGTCTCAAGACTTGCGTACCCCTCACCCATTGCAACTTCTCTAAATAGAATATCCGAAAATTCAAGGGAGTCAAATACATCTTCAGCATCACTCTCCGCTAATTCCTTGGACTGGTATAACTTGCTAACCAAAATTACATTACCCGCATTTTTGATTGCGTCCCGTAACATCAAATTTCCAAGCGTATCCTTTAGTTGAGGGCAATACAGTGTATCCCTTGGAAATCCCTGACAATTATAAAACCCATCTATTCCAATCACTTTTGGATTGTGCTTACTGATAATGTTTATCTGTTGAGCAACTTCTCGTCTACTGAGATTACCAAAATTTATCACAACAATATTGGTGTCCAGAGGAGGATCTTCCCGTAAATTAGAGAAGACATAATCCGTTAACTCCATATCTGAAAGTGCAGTTCCTATTGAATCAAATGCATTAAATACATTCAGCTTAGTTAACTGGAAAAGTCCCCACATCAATAGAAAAGTGAAGCTTGTTGCCACGACAGCGTCCACCCAAAAACTTTTCTTCATAGAGAATCTGGTTTTAAGTAAATTTATAAAATTTAGACGGTCAATTCTAACAAATAATCTTGAAGCCCAGGCTGACAATAGATGAATATGCATCAGGCATCCTAGCGGGAGACCGGGTGGTATTGGGTAAGGCTATTACCCTAGTGGAAAGTAATCTTCCGGAGGATCAGCAACAGGTCTCCATACTATTAGAAAAAATCATTCAACACACAGGCAGTTCCATTCGTATTGGGATTACCGGTGTGCCGGGTGTGGGTAAGAGTACGTTTATTGAGACCTTCGGTAAACTCATCACTTCCCTGGGGAAAAAAATTGCAGTTCTTACAGTAGATCCCAGCAGTCAATTAACGAAGGGAAGTATCCTGGGGGATAAAACCAGAATGGAGGAACTCTCAAAAAATCCCATTGCCTTTATTCGCCCCACTGCATCCGGAACTACATTGGGTGGAGTGGCCAACAGCACCAGAGAAGCCATACTACTTTGTGAAGCAGCCGGGTATGAAGTCATTATTGTAGAAACTGTAGGTGTTGGGCAGTCTGAAGTGGCCGTGAAAAATATGGTCGATTTCTTTTTACTGTTAATGCTGGCCGGAGCAGGGGATGAACTTCAAGGATTAAAAAAAGGAATCATGGAAATGGCAGATGCCGTGGTGATTACGAAAGCCGATGGTGATAACATCAAGTCAGCCACTGAAGCCCAGGCAGAATACCAGCACGCCCTTCATCTTTTACCTTCCTCACCATTTGGTTGGAGTAGAGAGGTGCTCACATGTTCAGCACTACAGAATAAGGGAATTGAAAATATATGGGAACTTATTACCCGGTTTCAAAAGCAATCCATTTCCTCAGGATACTTTACTGAGAACAGAGTACAACAAAACGTTACCTGGCTCCATGATTATGTGGACTACCTTTTAAGAATGGATATGCAGCGATTCCCATCCCTGCAAAAAGAGATGGCAGACTTTGAAAACCAGGTGGCCCATCAAAAAATATCAGCACAATCGGCCGCGCATCATTTACTCGCATCTTACCATGCTGCTATCAAAAAGTCATAATTACTTTTTCTTGAATCCATAAGGACAGTGCCTGCAGCCACTGTTGCAGCAGTACCCTCGTTGAATATGGTAAGCTTCCGTGAACACCAATAAACCATGTTCCCAGTAAAATAGTATTTCATCTTTTGAAGTCTTACCTGAAGTCACCTTCTTCATTGATTTCATTGATCATAGTATATAATGAGTAACACGACAACAAACATAGACGAAATTCGTCTATACAGGGACATTATTCAGATTCATCTTATATTGTAGAATGTCGCGCTTATTAATTTGCCTTGGACTGCTGCTTGCTCTGGGGTGCACAAAGTCCGAAAAGAACTTAGAAGCCTCCAGCACCCCTGCAACATCCCTTCGATATGCAAAGGGTTTTACAATCACACCAATAGATAATGCTAAGCTTGTTGAAGTGCTTTATCCCTACCAAGGTGCCACTACCGGATTCAAGTACCTGTTGGTGGAAAAGGGACAGCCGGTACCCACTCATGATGCGGATACAAAAGTAATTACTACACCCATCAACAGCATTGTATGTACCTCCACTACCCATATTCCCCTGCTGGATTATCTTGAAGAGAGCGAAAAACTGGTAGGATTCCCTTCGTTGGATTATATCAGTTCTGAGAAAACAAGGAAACGCATAGACGCAGGACAGGTAAAGGAACTTGGTGTGGATGACGGGATGAACGTTGAGCTGATTGCAGTGTTAAAGCCCGATTTAGTGATGGGGTATACCATGAGTGCAGAGTACGGGCAATTTCGGAAAATTGAAGAACTCGGAGTTCCTGTGGTGATTAATGCAGAGTACCTGGAAGAACATCCCTTAGGTAGAGCTGAGTGGATTAAGTTTATGGCGCTCTTTTTTAATAAAGAAGAAGAGGCAGAGAAAGTCTTTAAAATGATTGAAGAAAATTACCTCAACACAAAAGCATTAGCGGATCAAACAACGAAAAAACCAACGGTATTAAGTGGTGTCGTATATGGAGATACCTGGTTTCTTCCGGGGGGTAAAAACTATGCGGCTAAGCTATTAACGGATGCCGGTTGCCAATACCTTTGGAGCAGAGATTCCTCCAACGGGTTTTTACAACTTAGTTTTGAGTCAGTCTACGAAAAAGCACATGCTGCAGATCTATGGATTGGGGTAGCCTCGTTTACTTCTCTGGAGGAACTCAGCAATGCCGATCAGCGCTACACAAAATTCGGTCCTTACATCAACAGGCAGGTATACACCTACAATGCCCGAAAAGGGGCTAAAGGTGGAAGTGAATTTCTGGAATTGGGATATCTCCGTCCGGATATTATTTTAAAGGATTTGGTAAAAATTGCTCATCCAGAATTGCTTCCTGAATATAGTCTGTACTTCCATAAGAAGCTTCAATAAAAAAGGCTGTCCAACACGAACAGCCTCTTTTTATTTCATTCAGAAGGATAACTACACTTTAATTTCTACATCCACACCACTAGGAAGCTCAAGCTTCATCAACGCATCTACAGTTTTAGCGCTGTTTGAGTAGATGTCTACTAAACGTTTGTAGGTACAAAGCTGAAATTGCTCACGTGATTTTTTATTGACGTGAGGTGAACGAAGCACGGTAAATACTTCACGTTCTGTGGGCAATGGAATCGGGCCGCTTACGACAGCGCCTGTTGCTTTTACAGCACGTACGATCTTCTCGGATGACTTATCAACCAAGCTGTGATCGTAAGACTTTAATTTAATTCTGATTTTCTGATTCATAATCTAAACGTCTTTTAGATATTATTTTGCGGCAACAGCGCCCTTTACTTCATCAATTACTTTTTCAGCTAAGTTCTTAGGCACCGGTGCATAGTGTGCGAATGTAAGGGTTGCTGATGCACGACCAGAAGTGATCGTTCTTAAGTCGGTTACATAACCGAACAACTCAGACAACGGAACATCAGCTTTAATTACCTGGGCACCACCTCTTGTGTCCATTCCCTTCATGATACCTCTTCTTCTGTTCAAGTCACCGGTTACAGAGCCTGTGTACTCATCTGGAGAAATTACTTCTACACCCATGATAGGCTCCAACAATTGAGGAGCACACTTTCTGGCAGCTTCTCTAAAACCAATACGGGCAGCCAATTCAAATGATAATGAATCCGAGTCAACATCATGGTATGAACCATGGAACAACCGTACGGTCATTGAATCAATCGGATAACCCGCGAGTGGTCCGTTAGCCATAGATTGTTCAAACCCTTTCTGCACAGAAGGAATAAATTCACGTGGAATAACTCCACCCACGATATCATTTACAAACTCCAATCCCGGCTTATCTTCAGGGCCCAATTCACGGGGTCCAATTTCAAATGAAATATCCGCAAACTTACCACGACCACCGGTCTGCTTCTTATAAACTTCCTTATGCTCAACTGTTTTGGTCAGAGCTTCTTTGTAAGCCACCTGAGGAGCACCCTGGTTAATCTCTACTTTAAACTCGCGCTTCAAGCGGTCGATAATAATTTCAAGGTGAAGCTCGCCCATTCCGCGAAGGATAACCTGACCAGTTTCCTGATCGGTATTCACGCGAAGTGTAGGATCTTCTTCTACTAATTTGGCAATGGCCATACCCAACTTATCAGCATCTACCTGCTTCTTCGGCTCAATAGCATATCCGATAACAGGCTCAGGGAACACCATAGACTCTAATACAACCTTCCGCTTTTCATCGCAAAGGGTATCGCCAGTCTTAATATCTTTAAATCCAACTACGGCACCAATATCTCCAACATGAAGGCGTTCGATCTGGTTTTGCTTGTTGGCGTGCATTTGAAATACACGTGAAATCCTTTCCTTATTTTCTGTACGGGTATTGTACACATACGAACCAGACTCGAGAATACCTGAGTATGCACGAATGAAACACAAACGACCTACGAATGGATCAGTTGCAATTTTAAACGCCAGTGCTACAAAGGGCTCCTTCTCATCAGGGCGAATTTCTACAGGTTCGTCAGTATCCGGGTTTGTACCAACAATCACGTCTTTATCCATGGGTGACGGAAGGAGTTCCATCACATAATCCAGCATGGTTTGTACACCCTTGTTCTTAAAAGAAGAACCGCACACCATAGGGACAATCTTCATATCGATTGTAGCCTTACGGAGCGCTGTTAGTATTTCGGTTTCAGAGATTGTACTGGGATCGTTGAAAAACTTCTCAATCAACGTTTCGTCATATTCCGCAACTGCTTCCAGTAATTTCTCACGGTATTCTGCAGCTTCAGCAACCATGTCATCAGGAATTGGAACTTCCTGGAAGGTCATCCCCTTATCGCTCTCATTCCAGATAATACCACGGTTATTAACCAGGTCAACAACACCTTTAAAGTTTTCTTCAGCACCAATCGGTAATTGTAACGCAACGGCCTTGCTCCCTAATTTCTCTTTAACCTGCTTACACACGCCAAGGAAATCAGCACCTGCACGGTCCATTTTATTTACGAAACCGATACGAGCTACTTTGTAGTTATCTGCTAAGCGCCAGTTGGTTTCTGACTGTGGTTCAACACCATCCACGGCACTAAACAAAAATACAAGACCATCCAATACACGCAGTGAACGGTTAACTTCAACCGTAAAATCTACGTGGCCCGGAGTATCAATAATGTTTACGTGATAATCACTGCCTCTGTATTTCCAGAACACCGTAGTAGCCGCAGAGGTAATGGTAATACCACGCTCCTGCTCCTGCGCCATCCAGTCCATGGTTGCAGCACCATCATGTACTTCACCAATTTTATGGTTCACCCCGGCATAATATAAAATGCGCTCAGTGGTGGTGGTTTTACCAGCATCAATGTGCGCAGCAATGCCTATGTTTCTGGTGAATCTTAAATCTCTTGCCATGAATATTACTATTACAAATTAGAATCTGAAATGTGAAAAAGCTTTGTTGGCTTCAGCCATACGATGGGTATCATCCTTTTTCTTGATGGCAGCACCTTCGCCCTTTGAAGAAGCAATGATTTCACTGGCGAGCTTATCCATCATGGTCTTCTCTCCGCGGAGTCTTGAATAGTCAATTAACCACTTGATGCTAAGGTTGATTTTACGCTCAGGTCTGATCTCTACAGGTACCTGGAAAGTCGCCCCACCCACTCTTCTGCTCTTTACCTCTACAGAAGGCATGAGATTATTCATCGCACGCTTCCATACTTCCAACCCGCTCTCGGTTGTCTTCTTTTCTACAATTTCAATCGCATCGTAAAAAATACCGTACGCTGTGCTTTTCTTGCCCTGCTCCATCAGGTAATTCACAAACTTAGTTACCAGTGTATCCTGAAATTTAGGATCAGGAAGTAAGTATCTCTTTTTAGGTTTTGACTTTCTCATCGCTTCTGAAGATTATTTTTTAGCTCCTTTTGCGGGCGCAGCGGCTGCACCAGCTTTCGGTCTTTTAGCTCCGTATTTAGATCGGCTTTGCTTACGACCGTTTACACCGGCTGTATCCAACGCGCCACGAATGATGTGGTATCGAACCCCCGGAAGGTCTTTCACCCTGCCACCGCGTATCAACACGATTGAGTGTTCCTGCAGATTATGGCCTTCGCCAGGGATATAAGCGTTAACCTCCTTTTGGTTGGTTAAACGAACACGCGCCACCTTACGCATTGCCGAATTAGGCTTCTTAGGCGTGGTGGTGTATACACGGGTACATACTCCCCTGCGTTGAGGGCATGAATCAAGGGCTGGCGACTTCGATTTGAAGTTCAATTTTTTACGCCCTTTTCTTACAAGTTGTTGAATGGTAGGCATTTATATTATCTATTAGTAACCTCTCAAAAATTAGGACTGCAAAGGTATCATAAAGAATAAAGGATACAAAACCCTTAAGAAAGATTTTTGTATCCTTTTCCCTTGTTTAAACCCTGTTTTAAAGGATTTTAAGCTAAGCCTCCCCAACTGTACCCCCAAAATTCATTGGGAATTTAGGGGTATCGTGGGTCTGTTTGATTGCACCAAACGTAGCCTCGTACTTATCAATGTTATCCTTTAAGGCTGCTAAAAGCCTCTTGGCATGCTCAGGAGTAATAATAACCCTCGACTTGACCCTGGCTTTAGGAACGCCCGGCATCAGCCTTATAAAGTCAATTACAAACTCGCTGTTCGAGTGTGCAATCATCGCCAAATTGGAATATATCCCTTCTGCTATCTCTTCAGAAAGTTCAATATTAATCTGGTTTGGACCTGGGTTATCCTTCTTTTCCTCAGCCATAGCTAGTCTTGAAGTTCCTTCTCCTTATCCTTTTCTTTTGCTTCCGTTTGCTCAACGAATGCATCGTACTCGTCCTTATGGGTAACGATCATGTCATTGAACTTGCGCTGACCAGTACCTGCCGGAATCAAGTGACCCACAATCACATTCTCCTTCATACCCATCAATTGATCCATCTTACCGCGAATCGCGGCTTCACTTAACACCTTGGTAGTTTCCTGGAACGAGGCAGCAGACAACCAGCTCTCCGTCTTCAACGATGCCTGGGTAATACCCTGCAGGGTTGGTCTTGAAACTGCGGCTAATGCATCACGTACCTCGGCAAGCTTCGCATCTTTTCTGCGCAACTGCGAGTTCTCGTCACGAAGTTCACGTGCAGTAATAATCTGACCGGGTTTAAACTTCTCAGAATCACCCGCTTCGATCACCACCTTCTTATCAAGGATCAAATCGTTATCCTCACGGAAGCTCAGTTTATCTACATATTCACCTGGCAAGAATGTCGTATCACCTGGATCGATAATCTCAACTTTCTGCATCATCTGGCTAACAATAGCTTCAATATGCTTATCGTTGATCTTCACACCTTGTAAGCGATATACTTCCTGAATTTCATTCACTAAGTATTCTTGTACTGCAGTAGGTCCTTTGATCGCCAGAATATCCCCAGGAGAAATTGAACCATCCGATAACGGCTGACCTGCTTTTACAAAGTCATTATCCTGAACAAGAATGTGCTTAGACAATGGCACTAAGTAGCGCTTCTGAACACCATCACGTGACTCAATGAAAATTTCACGATTACCACGCTTAATACCACCGTAGGTTACTACACCATCAATCTCACTCACTACAGCTGGGTTAGAAGGATTTCTCGCTTCGAACAATTCTGTTACACGGGGAAGACCTCCTGTAATATCGCGTGACTTACCAATGGTGCGAGGAATTTTCACCAACACCTGACCTGCCTTCAATTTATCACCTTCATTCACTGCTAAGTGTGCCCCAACAGGAATGTTGTATGATTTAGTTTCTGTTTTACCTTTTACGACTATAGCAGGGTTCTTAGTCTTATCACGTGTTTCAGTAATTACCTTCTCACGGTGACCAGTCTGTTCATCTGACTCTTCTTTGTAAGTAATACCCTCAATGATTGCCTCGTATCCAATTTCACCATCAAACTCAGAAAGAATCACTGCGTTATACGGATCCCAGAAGCAAAGCTCTTCACCCTTCTCCACCTTCTTACCGTCCTTCACTTTCAGGTATGAACCATACGGAACGTGATTTGAAATTAATACACGACCCTTCTCCTTATCTAAGATTCTGATTTCACCGGTACGGCCCATAACAACCTGTACCTTGTTACCGTCTCGATCGGTAGTTTCAATGGTACGGATAGATTCAAATTCAACCACACCCGGGAATTTCGCCTTGATGTTTGCATCAACAGCAATGTTTGAAGCTGTACCCCCTACGTGGAACGTACGAAGGGTAAGCTGTGTACCCGGCTCACCAATAGACTGAGCAGCGATTACACCCACGGCCTCACCTGCCTGTACCATTTTACCGGTAGCCAGGTTACGTCCATAACATTTTGCACATCCGCCCATCTTAGACTCACAAGTCAGGATAGAACGAATCTCAACTTCTTCAATGGCGGTTTCCTCAATACGTTTTGCGACTTCGTCTGTAATCTCTTCGTTGGCTGCACAAATCAATTCATCAGTCAACGGATCGTAAATACCGTGAACAGTAACACGACCTAAGATCCTTTCTGAAAGCGGTTCAACGATATCCTCATTGTCTTTCAATGCCTGTACTTTCAATCCACGTAATGTTCCGCAATCCTCTTCAGTAATAACCAAGTCATGCGCAACGTCTACCAACCTACGGGTTAAGTAACCAGCATCAGCAGTTTTCAATGCGGTATCGGCCAAACCTTTACGTGCACCGTGTGTTGAGATAAAGTACTCTAACACATCCAATCCTTCCTTAAAGTTTGAAAGGATAGGGTTTTCAATAATGGAACCAACTGATCCAGCTAAGTTCTTCTGAGGCTTCGCCATCAGACCGCGCATACCACCCAACTGACGAATCTGTTCACGGGAACCACGGGCTCCTGAGTGCATCATCATATAAATAGGGTTGAATCCTTGTCTGTCATCTTCCAACTGGCGCATCAGGGTATTGGTCAGCATCGTGTTGGCACGAGTCCAAATATCAATTACCTGGTTATAGCGCTCGTTATCCGTGATAAGACCCATCATGTAGTTGTTCCAAACGTTATCAACTTCTTTCTGAGCCTCGGCTACATATTTCTGTTTTTCTGCAGGAATTTTTACATCGTTCAAACCCATGGACAGACCTCCACGATAAGCCATTTGGAAACCAAGTTCTTTGATATCATCCAAAAACTTAGCTGCCTTTGATGGGCCGGCAGTTTTGTACACATCTGCAATGATGGTTTGGAGCTTCTTCTTTGTAAGAAGTTCGTCCACAAAACCGGTTTCCTCAGGCACGAATTGATTAAACAACACGCGACCGACTACTGTGTCAGTAAGTTTGTAGGATAACTCACCGGTCTTCTTATCCTTAACATTTACCCTAACTTTAATATTGGCATGCTTAGAAAGTTTTCCTTCGTTATGAGCAATGACAACTTCTTCCGTAGAGTAAAACTTCTTTCCTTCACCAATGATAGGCTCTTCAGGAGTGCTCTTCTTTCCTTTTGTTAAATAATAAAGACCCAACACCATGTCTTGTGACGGAACCGTTACAGGAGCACCGTTGGCGGGGTTCAAAATATTATGAGAAGAAAGCATCAGTAAGGAAGCCTCAAGAATTGCTTCTTGTCCAAGGGGCACGTGAACTGCCATCTGGTCACCGTCAAAGTCAGCGTTAAAGGCTGTACACACTAACGGGTGCAACTGAATAGCTTTCCCTTCAATAAGCTTTGGTTGGAACGCCTGGATACCCAGTCTGTGAAGTGTTGGAGCACGGTTCAAAAGAACTGGATGTCCTTTCAATACGTTTTCCAAAATATCCCAGATCACTGGATCCTTACGGTCAACAATTTTCTTTGCTGACTTCACTGTCTTCACAATTCCTCTTTCGATCAGCTTGCGAATAATAAATGGCTTGAATAATTCAGCTGCCATATCCTTAGGAAGTCCGCACTCATGCAATTTCAATTCCGGTCCTACAACAATTACGGAACGACCAGAGTAGTCAACACGCTTACCCAGTAAGTTCTGACGGAAACGTCCTTGCTTACCCTTCAGCATATCGCTCAATGATTTCAATGCGCGGTTTCCATCGGAACGTACGGCATTTACTTTACGTGAGTTATCAAACAATGAGTCAACGGCTTCCTGAAGCATACGCTTCTCGTTACGAAGAATTACTTCAGGAGCTTTAATATCTATCAAACGCTTCAGACGGTTGTTGCGGATAATCACACGTCTGTAAAGATCATTTAAGTCTGATGTGGCAAAACGACCACCATCCAACGGCACAAGCGGGCGCAATTCCGGAGGAATCACCGGCACCATCTTAATCACCATCCATTCTGGTTTGTTTTCGATACGGGTATTAGCATCACGGAACGCTTCCACCACCTTCAAACGCTTCAAAGCTTCTGCCTTACGTTGTTGTGAAGTATCGGTAGCGGCCTGATGACGCAGATCGTATGAAAGTTGGTCTAATGTCAAACGAGACAAGAGCATCTCCAACGCATCTGCACCCATTTTAGCAATAAACTTCTTAGGGTCATTGTCATCCAGCAATTGGTTTTCGCGTGGAAGTTTATCCACGATATCCAGATATTCTTCCTCGGTAAGGAAGTCCATCCTGTTTACACCATCTTCTTCCTTTACGCCAGGTTGAATCACTACAAATCGTTCGTAGTATATAATCTGATCGAGCTTTTTGGTAGGAAGACCTAACAAGTAACCAATTTTATTAGGCAACGAACGAAAATACCAGATGTGTGCCACGGGGACTACCAATTCGATATGACCCATACGCTCACGTCTTACTTTCTTCTCCGTAACCTCTACACCGCAACGGTCGCAGATAATACCCTTGTAGCGAATTCTCTTATACTTACCACAATGACATTCCCAATCCTTCACGGGACCGAAAATCCGCTCGCAGAACAATCCACCCATCTCAGGCTTATAGGTTCTGTAGTTGATGGTTTCCGGTTGCGTTACTTCACCGTGTGAGCTTTCCAGAATAGATTCCGGAGAGGCCAAACTGATGGTGATCCTGGAGAAATCGCTGTTGATCTTTTTATTTTTTCTGAAAGACATGCTGTTGAGTTTTCAGTTAGTTAATTCATTATAAAAGTCTATAGTCGATGGTCGATGGTCCATAGCGACTGTTGACTATGGACCATCAACTATTGACTTTAGTTCATTGTGATCTCAAGTGCCAGACCTCTGAGTTCATGTACGAGTACATTGAATGACTCAGGAATGTTTGGCTTCCTCATATTTTCACCTTTCACGATAGATTCGTATGCTTTCGCACGACCCACCACATCATCAGATTTAATCGTAAGAATTTCCTGCAGGATGTGTGATGCACCGAATGCTTCGATCGCCCAAACCTCCATCTCTCCAAAACGCTGACCACCAAATTGTGCTTTACCACCAAGAGGCTGCTGCGTAATGAGTGAGTACGGTCCGATTGAACGGGCGTGCATCTTATCATCTACCAGGTGACCAAGCTTCAACATATAGGCAACACCTACGGTTACTGGCTGATCAAATTTTTGACCGGTTAATCCATCATACAGATATGATCTTCCAAATTCAGGTAAACCTGCCTCCTTCAATTCATTCGCAACCTGTTCAATAGAAGCTCCATCAAAAATTGGAGTGGCATACTTACGGCCTAATTTTAATCCGGCCCAAGCTAGCACAGCTTCATAAAGCTGACCCAGGTTCATACGAGAAGGTACACCCAGTGGGTTCAAGCAAATGTCTACGGGTGTTCCGTCTTCCAGGAATGGCATATCTTGCTCTTGAACAATACGTGCTACCACACCCTTGTTTCCGTGACGACCCGCCATCTTGTCTCCCACTTTCAGTTTGCGCTTTTTCGCTACGTAAACCTTTGCGAGTTGAACAATGCCTGTTGGTAGCTCGTCACCTACTTCCAGTGTAAAGCGCTCACGCTTAAATTCACCGGCATATGTATTTCTCTTAATAAGATAATTCTTAACAGTCAGAGCAATCAAATCATTGGTATGATCATCACTTGTCCAGTTTTCCAGACTGATGTCAGAGATAAGATTTACTTCTTCCGGCACACTGTAGTTACTCTCGTCACGGTAAATGTTCTTATCCGGGAAAAGATTGTTCTCAATGACTTTTGCCGAAAACTTCACGCCTTTGCTGATTAACTCATCACCAAACTTGTGCTTAACACCATTGCTGGTTTTACCATTTAAGATCGTAGTAAGCTTTTTAACGATTTCATTGCGAAGATCACCAAGCTGCTTGCTGTACTTATTCTTTAATGCATCCAACTCCTTCTTAGACTTCGAGCGAACATCTTTGTCACGCTTAGGTCTTGAGAAAAGTTTGGTATCAATAACCACACCCTTTAAGGATGGAGGTGCCTTCATAGAAGCGTCTTTCACATCACCGGCCTTATCACCGAAGATTGCTCTCAAGAGTTTTTCTTCAGGTGTAGGGTCGGTCTCTCCTTTCGGAGTGATTTTACCGATCAGGATATCCCCTTCTTTTACTTCCGCGCCTACGCGAATAATACCGTTCTCATCAAGATGCTTAACCGCTTCTTCACTTACGTTCGGAATTTCAGAAGTAAGTTCCTCTTCACCACGTTTTGTATCACGAACTTCAAGTTCGAATTCTTCTACGTGGATTGATGTATACACATCATCACGAACAACTTTCTCAGAGATAACAATCGCATCCTCGAAGTTGTATCCCTGCCAAGGCATGTAGGCCACCAACAGGTTTCTTCCAAGAGCCAATTCTCCGTTATTGGTTGCATACCCTTCAACAAGTGGTTGACCTTTTACGACACGGTCACCCTTGCGAACGAGGGGTGTATGATTAATACATGTATCCTGATTTGTTCTTCTGAACTTAATCAGGCTATAGGATTTAAATTCGTTATCGAATGTTACAAGCTTACGCTCCTCATCCGTATCGTACTTAATAACGATTTTCTTCGCATCAACGAAATCAACAACACCGGCACCTTCAGCTACCATAAGGGCTCGAGAGTCGAGGGCCACACGGCCTTCAAGACCTGTACCAACAATCGGTGCTTCCGGACGTACCAACGGCACCGCCTGGCGTTGCATGTTCGAACCCATCAGGGCACGGTTAGCATCGTCATGTTCTAAGAATGGAATCATGGAAGCTGCCACCGACACAATCTGGTTCGGAGCGATGTCCATGTATTTCAAATCCTTCGGTTCAACCACAGGGAAGTCACCTTCGAAACGAGCTTTCACTCTTTCTTCAATGAATTCGCCATTTGGCTTCAACTTCACATTCGCCTGCGCGATGTTGTGGGTATCTTCTTCTTCAGCAGTTAAGAAAACAAGTTCTTTTGTTTTCACTTTGCCGTTCTCCACTTTACGGTAAGGTGTTTCGATGAAGCCCATCTTGTTCACTTTTGCGTGAACGCAGAGAGACGAAATCAAACCAATGTTTGGACCTTCCGGAGTTTCAATCGTACAAAGACGACCGTAGTGGGTGTAGTGTACGTCACGCACCTCAAAACCTGCACGCTCCCGTGAGAGACCGCCTGGTCCGAGTGCCGACATTCTACGCTTGTGAGTAATCTCTGCCAATGGATTGGTTTGATCCATGAACTGAGAAAGCTGGTTCGTTCCGAAGAAAGAGTTGATTACTGAAGACAACGTACGGGCGTTGATCAAATCAACAGGTTTGAAATCTTCATTATCTCTAACGTTCATTCTTTCTTTGATGGTTCTTGCCATACGGGCAAGGCCTACACCAAACTGAGAATACAACTGCTCACCAACAGTTCTTACACGTCTGTTGCTCAAGTGATCGATATCATCGATCAATGCCTTTGAGTTGATCAGACCGATCAGGTATTTTACGATCAGGATGATATCATCCTTTGTTAATACACGGTGATCAAAGCTTAAGTCAAGACCAAGCTTCTTATTAATTCTGTAACGACCTACCTCTCCAAGATCATAACGCTTTTCGCTGAAGAACAAGCTCTGAATTACATCACGAGCCGTTTGTTCGTCAGGAGCTTCGGTATTTCTTAATTGACGATAGATTTGCTCAACCGCTTCTTTTTCTGAGTTGGAATTATCCTTCGATAAGGTATTGAAGATAATCAGGAAGTCGGCCACGTTCACATCTTCACGGTGGAGGATGATGGACTTCACACCTGATTCCAAAATTACGTCAGCATCTTCTGCGCTGATGACATGGTCACGCTCCAACAATACTTCGTTACGATCGATGGATACTACTTCACCCGTATCCTCGTCCACGAAGTCTTCCGTCCAGGTTTTTAACACCCGTGCAGCAAGTTTGCGGCCCACCACTTTCTTTAATGTATTCTTGTTTGCTTCCACTTCTTCTGAAAGTCCGAAGAGGTCAAGAATATCTTTATCAGTACCGTAACCAATGGCACGAAGCAATGTGGTTACAGGGAATTTCTTTTTACGGTCGATGTAGGCATACATCACACTGTTAACATCAGTCGCGAATTCAATCCAAGAACCTTTGAATGGAATGATACGAGCAGAGTACAATTTCGTACCATTGGTGTGCTTGCTCATGGCAAAGAACACACCGGGTGAACGGTGAAGTTGTGATACGATTACGCGTTCTGCGCCATTGATCACAAACGATCCCTTTTCCGTCATGTATGGAATATTGCCCAGGAACACTTCCTGCTCGATGGTTTCAAAGTCCTCGTTGTCCTCATCGTTACAGGTTAACCGTAACTTCGCTTTCAACGGAACAGAGAATGTTAACCCACGATCAATACACTCATCGACATTATACTTAGGAGGGTCGATGGTATAATCCACAAATTCCAGCACGAAATTTTCGCGGGAATCAGAGATGGGAAAGTTCTCAGCAAAAACCTTGTATAGGCCTTCGTTCTGTCTTTTTTCAGCAGGCGTATCGATCTGCAGGAAATCTTGAAATGACTGGAGTTGTAGATCCAGAAAATCGGGGTAGTCGATTATTTTTTCAATAGATGAAAAATCAATCCTACCGGTATTAGTTTTCTTTGCCAAGGTGCTTTAACGTTTAAATTCTTAAATCCTGGACGAGTCGAAAAATATAGTGGGCACAAATAGGAATAGACCTCATGCTGCCAGTGACAGCGTGAGGTCTAACCGATTGCGTTAGACGGTGCCCTTCGCCTTCAAGAAGAATTACTTCAACTCAACTTCGGCTCCAGCCTCAGCAAGTTGCTTCTTCAGGTTTTCTGCTTCGTCCTTAGGTAAACCTTCTTTGATTGTCTTAGGAGCGCCATCTACCATGTCCTTAGCTTCTTTCAAGCCAAGACCGGTAAGGTCTTTCACAAGCTTCACAATCTGAAGTTTGTTAGCACCAGCTGACTTCAACACAACATCAAAGTTGGTTTTCTCAGCAGCAGCAGCGCCACCACCACCTGCAGCAGGACCAGCAGCTACTACAGCAGCAGCTGCAGGCTCAATGCCATGGGTTTCTTTCAAATAAGAAGCTAATTCATTTACTTCTTTTACAGTGAGTTCAACAAGTTGATCTCCGAGAGCTTTTACGTCAGCCATTGTTATTTAATTTAAAATTTTGTTCAATACTTATTTATTACCACGTTCTTCCAATGCCTTCACCAATCCTGCAACAGTTTGCTTGCCACTTAATAAAGCAGACAATACATTCTTGGCAGGTGATTGCAACAAGGAAATTACTTCGCCAATGAGCTCGTTTTTCGACTTCAGCTCACTGAGCATATTCAGATTTTCGTCACCGATAAAAAAATCGGATCCGATAGAGGCAGCCTTCAGCACAGGTTTGCCTTCCAATTTCTTACGGAATTCCCTGATTACTTTTGCGGGTGTATTGCCTGCCTCTTTCGAGAACATCACACCTGAAAAGCCATTCAATACCTTAAAAATAGGAGAGTAGTCAACGCCCTCTTGTCTCTCCAGTGCTTTTTGAATCAAGGTATTTTTGTACACCCTGTATTCAATGCCGCTCTTGAAACACATTCTTCTAAAGTTATTGATCTGCTCTACGGTAAAACCGTTGGCGTCAGTAACATAGAAGTGCGCGTTGTCCGCAAACTTCTGACTTAGTTCCTCAATAATTTGTGCTTTTTCTTCTCTGGTCATGTTACAGTTTCTTAAATACCAGTAATGGAACTTGCGTCTATTCTGATGCCCGGGCTCATCGTGGTAGAGATAGCAATACTTTTGAAGTATGTACCCTTCGCAGATGCGGGTTTCAGTTTAGCAATCATGTGGATCATCTCGGCAGCATTGTCCCTGATTTTGTCAGGTGAGAAGGAAGCTTTCCCGATGCTTACGTGAATGATACCAGCCTTATCAATTTTGAAGTCGATTTTACCCGCTTTTACTTCTTTCACGGCTTTACCGACTTCTAGCGTAACAGTTCCTGATTTAGGGTTTGGCATTAAGCCGCGAGGACCTAATACTTTACCAAGTTTACCAACCTTTGCCATCACTGTAGGCGTACAAATGATCACATCAATGTCGGTCCAACCACTTTCGATCTTTTGAATATATTCATCAAGACCTACATGTTCAGCACCAGCATCCTTTGCATCCTGAGCTTTATCAGGTGTACACAGTACCAGTACACGAACCACTTTACCTAATCCATGAGGAAGGGCTACTACGCCTCTCACCATTTGATCAGATTTCTTAGGATCAACTCCTAAGCGAATATTTAAATCAACTGAAGCATCAAATTTTGTGAACGTGATGTCCTTCAGCATCTTGGTAGCATCATCCAGAGAATATTCTTTCTCCAGGTTGAATTTGGTTGCTACTGCCTTTCTGTTTTTTGAAATTCTTGCCATAACTCCGTTATGTCTTAATGTTATTTATTCCAAGGAGCTGTTCCAGATACGGTAACACCCATGCTACGTGCGGTTCCTGCCACCATTTTCATGGCTGACTCAATTTTAAATGCATTGAGGTCGGGCATTTTAATTTCTGCAATAGATTTTACCTGATCCCAGGTAATCGAGCCAACTTTATTACGGTTGGGCTCTGCAGACCCCTTCTGTTTTTTCATGGCTTCTAAAATAAGGTTAGCCGCAGGAGGAGTTTTGATAACAAAGTCGAAAGACTTGTCATTATAAATCGTGATCAATACGGGTAAAAGTGCACCGGGCTTATCCTGGGTTCTTGCATTAAACTGCTTGCAAAAATCCATGATGTTAAGACCCTTACTACCCAGGGCTGGTCCAATTGGAGGAGCCGGGTTGGCTGAATTTCCCTTTACCTGTAGTTTAAGATATCCTGTAATTTGCTTTGCCATATGCTTTGCTCAATACTGTCTTACTCTTGTTTTTCAACTTGCATGTAGTTCAATTCAACAGGTGTATTCCTGCCGAAAATCTTCACCATGACATTTAACTTTTTCTTTTCTTCGAATATTTCCTCTACGGTGCCGGTGAAGCCACTGAAGGGTCCATCCATTACCTTAACAGATTCTCCTTTAATAAAAGGAGTACCCAGTTTCTCTTCGAAGGCGTCAATCTCATCAACTTTACCGAGAATTCTGTTCACTTCTGACTGACGAAGAGCGACAGGTTCTTTGGAAGCACCGGTTCCGTTGTTGCCGAGAAAACCAATCACACCTGGAATATTATTCACGGTATGAAAAGCCTCCCCATTTGAAAGATCTGCAGACAGAAGTACATAACCCGGAAAGAAATTTCTTTCTCTCACACGTTTTTTTCCGCCCCGCATCTCATATACTTTCTCCGATGGTATTAGCACCTGAGGGATAAAGTCTGTTAATTTTTCACGCTCAATTTCGTTCTCCAGGTAGGTTTTAACCTTCTTTTCCTGGCCGCTGATTACGCGTAATACATACCACTTGAGTTCGCCCATCTGTTCGCCAGATTAAAATTCCTTATAAAACCAACCCAAACCGGTCTTAAACATCCAATCGATCGCACCAATCACCAATGCAAAAATGGTAGAGGCCACCAACACTAATATGGCACTGCCTTGCAATTCACTATAACTCGACCACGAAACCTTGTTTTTGATTTCGTCCCACGATTCAGCAAAGTAATTTCCAATCTTTTGCATCAGTTCTACAATTTTAACTAAGCACGGGCGGAGAGATTCGAACTCCCGTCAACGGTTTTGGAGACCGCTATTCTACCACTGAACTACGCCCGTTTTAACCGGTTTTAGGCTCATTCAAGGTAAAGTATCACTTCGGACCCCTTAACCCCCCTGAACCACACCAGATTAACAGTATTAACCCCGGAAGTCCAAAAAGGACTGCAAAGGTAGAAATACTATAAGAGAAAGCAAAGGCGTTTCTTAAAAAATCAGAAACGCCTTATCTTATTGATTCTCAGTATACTGCCTATGGCAGCTTGAGAGATTAATCTAAAATTTCAGTAACCTGACCAGATCCTACGGTACGGCCACCTTCGCGGATCGCGAAACGAAGACCTTTCTCCATAGCAATCTTGTTGATCAGCTGTACTTCAATGGATACGTTATCGCCAGGCATAATCATTTCAACACCTGCAGGAAGCATAACTTCACCGGTAACGTCTGTCGTACGGAAGTAAAACTGAGGACGGTATTTGTTAAAGAAAGGAGTGTGACGACCACCTTCTTCCTTAGAAAGGACGTAAACCTCAGCTTTAAACTTAGAGTGAGGGGTTACAGAACCTGGTTTACAGATTACCATACCTCTCTTAATTTGCTCTTTTTCAATACCACGAAGCAAAAGACCTGTGTTATCACCGGCTTCACCTCTGTCTAGGATTTTGCGGAACATTTCAACACCTGTGATGGTAGAAGTTAAGTTCTCAGCACCCATACCTAAAATTTGTACAGGATCGCCAGTCTTAATGACACCACGCTCGATACGACCCGTTGCCACCGTACCACGACCCGTGATCGAGAATACGTCTTCAACAGGCATCAAGAAATCCTTATCAATCAAACGAACAGGCAACGGAATGTGCTCATCCACAGCCTTCATCAATTCTTCAACTTTCTCAACCCACTTTGGCTCACCGTTAAGTGCTCCAAGAGCAGAGCCTCTGATCACTGGCATAGTATCGCCAGGGAAGCTATAGGCTGACATCAATTCACGAACTTCCATTTCAACCAAGTCCAACAATTCTGCATCGTCAACCAAGTCAACTTTATTCATGAATACTACAAGGGCAGGTACACCTACCTGACGAGCCAATAGAATGTGCTCGCGGGTTTGAGGCATAGGGCCGTCAGTAGCGGCTACCACAAGGATAGCTCCGTCCATCTGGGCAGCACCCGTAACCATGTTCTTCACATAGTCAGCGTGACCCGGACAGTCTACGTGTGCGTAGTGTCTTTTTTCTGTAGCATACTCTACGTGCGAGGTGTTGATTGTAATACCTCTTTCTTTTTCTTCGGGTGCGTTGTCGATTGATGAGAAATCGCGCATGGAAGCAAGTCCTTTAGAAGCGAGAACTTTAGTAATCGCAGCTGTAAGGGTAGTTTTACCGTGGTCAACGTGACCGATAGTTCCCACGTTTACGTGAGGTTTCGAACGATCATAGGTTTCTTTAGCCATATTTGAAAATTCCTGTTAAAGTTTAAAGTGTATAATTAATTAAAGTGTTCCTCATTAATCTGATCTTCTCCACCTGAGAAGAAATTACACCCTAAACATGTTAAGCCTTTCGAATAAGGGTTATTCGCCTGCTTGCCATCAAGCAGATTTGAAATCGCTGACAATGTGGTGATGATCGCTACTCATCCATTATCAAGAACTTCGTACTACAAATCTTTCAAAATCGTTGACCCCGATCAGTCGGGGCTTTCCTCCTGCCAGCCGCAGGAAATTCTACCGTTGCTCTTACAACCGAATAGAGCTGTTGAAGGGAATTGAACCCTCGACCTCTTCCTTACCAAGGAAGTGCTCTACCCCTGAGCTACAACAGCTTTTGGTACTAGAGCGGGAAACGAGGCTCGAACTCGCGACCTATAGCTTGGAAGGCTATCGCTCTACCAACTGAGCTACTCCCGCGTATTCATTTGTTGATTTAGATGACTTTCTTATTTTTTGATTGAAATCAACAAATAGTTCAATTCAACAATCAACCAATGAGGTGTGGGGGAAACAGGATTCGAACCTGTGAAGACATAAGTCAACAGATTTACAGTCTGTCCCAGTTGGCCGCTTTGGTATTCCCCCAGTTGGGTATTTGTTTGGGCGTGAGTGCGGGCGTGCCCTAACTCAACCTACCAATTCGGTGGATGACCCCTCAAACCCTATTCAACATTTCTTAAGAACGACTTAAAAGCCCCGTTTTGGCGGGGCTTTTTAAAAAGAGAGTGCAAAATTATACGCTTTTTTGGTTTAGTCAAACATTTTGAAAGCTCTGATGGCTTTTTTTACGGGCGATTTTGAAGGCTAAAGGATAACAATATCCTTCACTACGTGTTGACCAAATTCCTTCTGAAACACTTCCAATACCTTTGATTTATGAAGCAGGAAGTCGTTTTTCATTCCAGGTGATTTAAACTCTACAAAAAGAGTCTTATCCTTTATAAAAACCTTCTTAGTGCGTTTAGCGATTGGGCCTCCAACCAATCGCTCCCATGAGCTCACTAAATTGGCCTCATCGAATTTTGATTCCAATCGATAGGAGTTCAGCAGGCTTCGAATGGCCTCTCCTACTGTCTGGATATCATGCTTCCCCTTTTTCTCACTCATCGCTTCTGGACTGAACCATTTTTAACATCAAAAATATCCGCGCGTACCCCTGTTTCTTTTAACAACTGTTCGGTGCGTTCCGGACCCGCATCGGTAATAAACAATTGTCCGTAATGCTTACTGCCCACCACTTGAAGCAATCGGGCTATTCTCAAGTCATCTAATTTATCAAAAATATCATCGAGTAGCAGAATCGGACTAAAGCCTTTATGCTTTTTAAGCACCTCCACATTCGCCAGCTTCAGCGCTACTAAAAAGGATTTCTGCTGGCCCTGCGATCCCAGGCGTTTAAGTTCTCCATGGGCAAACTCAAATACATAATCATCGCGGTGAATGCCCACGGTAGTGCGCTGAAGGGCAAGGTCTTTGGCAAAACTTTGCTTTAATGAAGTCAGAAAATCAGCTTCATAAAAATCTGATTGATGCTGTAGTTTAGCTTCCTCCTTTGCATCCACCAATGTGCTGAAAGATGCATTCAGCATGGGTAAAAATTCTGCAATAAATTCCTTTCGCTTCTGAAAAATCAACATGCCTGTACGCACCAATCGTTGATCGTAAGAATCGATCAGATCATGGTCGGAATAGTTCCTTTCATGAAACATGCGCAATAATCCATTTCGCTGTTTCAAGCAATGATGGTATTCCACCAAGGCCAGAAGATAACCATGATCAATTTGCGCAATCATGCTATCAAAAAATTTCCTGCGAGCCTCACTTCCTTCTTTGATCAAATCGATATCCGAAGGGGAAATCAATACGACCGGGTATTTCCCAATGTGATCACTGATCTTTTCATAATCCTGACCATCTTCACGAAAGATTTTTTTGTGTCCTTGTTGCGCCTGGCACGAAATCTCATGTTTTGTGCCATTGAAGTCAAAGCTTCCTGACAAGAAAAAGGAATCACTGCCATGACGGATATTATGCGTGTCGCTGGCGTTTAGAAAACTCTTGGTAAAGGACAGGTAATAAATCGCATCCAACAGGTTAGTCTTGCCGCTTCCGTTAAAACCCAATAAACAATTGACTTTTGCAGAAAACTCCAACGAGGCCTCCTCATAGTTTTTAAAATTCAGCAGCCTGAGTTTCTCTAAGTGCACACCATTGACCGTTAATTTGATAATTGCAACAATTCAGGGGCAATAACCCTCCTTTTGCTTATTGTATATTTGGGGGTTATTTTCGCAGTTCAGTTCATGAAATCAAAAATAGGGATATGTCCACGACAACCAAAGTAAACAAGGGTGAGGCAACCAAATCAAAAACAGAGTTTTCCAAGGAAACCTACCTGTTCTGGTATGAGAGCATGTTGCTCATGCGAAAGTTTGAAGAGAAAGCAGGTCAACTTTACGGACAACAAAAAATAAAAGGTTTTTGCCACTTGTACATCGGCCAGGAGGCTTGTGCAGCGGGGGCAGTAACAGCCCTTACCAAGGGGGATAAATGGATAACTGCCTATCGTGATCATGCGCATCCACTCGCATTAGGTACTGATCCTAAAGCTATCATGGCAGAATTATATGGTAAGGAAACCGGAGTGTCAAAAGGCAAAGGCGGCTCCATGCATATGTTTGATAAGGAGCACAATTTTATGGGCGGGCATGGTATTGTGGGTGGTCAAGTTCCGCTTGGTGCAGGTATTGCTTTCGCAGAAAAATATAACAAGACCGGCAACCTGTGCATATGCTATATGGGCGATGGAGCCGTACGTCAGGGTGCATTTCATGAAGCTTTGAACATGGCCATGCTGTGGAAACTGCCTGTAATTTTTGTGATTGAGAATAATGGATATGCTATGGGTACTTCCGTGCAGCGAACCTCGAACGTACATGAGTTGCACACCTTGGGTGAATCGTATGATATGCCATCAGAGCCAGTGGACGCCATGAATGTTGAGGAAGTACATAAAGCAGTTTTCCGGGCGTCAGAGCGTGCGCGGAAAGGGGAAGGACCAACCTTATTGGAATTCCGTACCTACCGATATAAGGGTCACTCCATGTCGGATCCGGCTAAATACAGAACGAAGGAAGAGGTTGAAGAATACAAACAACGCGACCCCGTTGAAGTTGTAAAGCGAACGATCCTGGAAAGGAAGCTTATCACCGAAAAAGAAATCGAGGCAATTGATGCACGCGTTAATCAGCAAGTAGAAGAAAGTGTGAAATTTGCTGAAGAATCAAATTTCCCGGATCCCTCACATGCTTTTACCGACATCTATCAGGAGCCAGATTACCCCCTGATTACTGATTAATTCCGGCTTTGTTTAATATTTAGTAATTAGTAGTTTTGCGCCCCCGACCATTATCGGGGGTTTTAATTTTACATTGAAATGGCAAAGAAAGAAGATCATAAAAATGACCTGATTGAAAACCCAGCAGCGCTGGCGGAAAAGCTTGAAGGTGCCGAACATTGGGTTGAGAAACACCCCAAGATCATATTTGGGATAACCGGTGCATTACTTCTAATCGTGGGCGGATATTTTGGGTTTAACTACTTCAAAGACTCACAGGATGCTGAAGCCCAGAAACAAATGTTTCAAGCCGTGTATTATTTCGAAGCCGATAGTTTGAACCTGGCGCTCAATGGAGACGGGAACAACCTTGGGTTTATCGATATTATTGATGAGTATAAGTTTAGTGATGCCGCTAACCTGGCACATTTCTATGCCGGAGTTTCCTACCTGAAGCAAGGTCAATATGACGCAGCCATTTTATACCTTAAAGATTATAGTTCAAATGATTTACTGGTTCAGGCAAGGGCCTATAGCTTGATTGGTGATGCGTATATGGAGCAACAGAATTATGAAGAGGCTGTTACCTACTATAATAAGGCTGCCAATTATAAACCTAATAAGTATTACTCTCCGGCTTATTTGATGAAGGCAGCATTGGCTTACGAGAAACTGAATCAAAACGAGAAAGCGAAAGAAGCTTATTCAAAAATTATTTCAGAATTCTGGGATTCCGAAGAATATCAAAAAGCACTCAAATTGAAAGCACGCTTAGAGACGAATTCTTAACGTATTTTCATTTAACTTCGAAGGGATAGAAACACTATCCCTTTTTTATTGACTATTTATTTTATGGCAGGATCATTGACTTCAGGAAAAGTTAAAGGCAAGATTAATCTCTCCACAAAAAAATTTGCCATTATCGTATCCGAGTGGAATGAAGAGATAACTGAAGCGCTTTATGAAGCCGCTCATGCTTCCCTTCTATCCCATGGAGTAAAAAAGCAAAACATCATTCGCAAGAATGTTCCCGGAAGTTTCGAATTGACATTGGGTGCCCTTTGGATGGCAGAGAAAAAAGAGATTGCTGCAGTAATCTGCTTGGGTTGTGTCATTCAGGGTGACACCCCACATTTCGAATACATTTGTCAAGCCGTTGCCAGCGGAATCACAGAAGTAAATATCAAAACGAAAAAGCCCGTAGCTTTTGGAGTACTGACTACCCTAAACAAGCAACAAGCCTTAGAGCGGGCAGGAGGAAAACTTGGGAACAAGGGCGAAGAAGCCGCGCTGACCGCCATCAAAATGTTGGATTTTTAAGAAAAAAGGGACCGAAGTCCCTTTTATGTTTTCGTGTTAATTTTTCCTATTACATATTCTTAATAATCTCCTTCGCAAATTCCGAACACTTGAGCAACGTAGCTCCATCCATCTGACGGTGAAAATCATACGTAACACGCTTAGAGGAAATTGCTTTTGCCATCCCTTTATTGATAAGTTCAGCAGCCTCCAGCCAGCCCATGTATTCGAACATCATGACTCCTGAAAGAATTAATGAACCCGGATTTACTTTGTCCTGACCAGTATACTTTGGCGCAGTGCCATGGGTGGCCTCAAAAATTGCATGACCGGTGATGTAGTTGATGTTGGCACCGGGGGCAATACCAATACCGCCTACTTGTGCAGCCAAGGCATCACTTACATAATCCCCATTAAGATTCAGTGTAGCAATCACATCGAAATCTTCCGGACGAGTGAGTATTTGTTGTAAGGTAATATCTGCAATCGCGTCTTTGATCAGAATTTTTCCTGAAGCAAGTGCTGCCTTTTGTTCTGCATTGGCTGCCTCTTCACCTTTATCTTTTTTCGTTTTCTCCCAGGTATTCCAGGTGTATACTTTATCTCCAAAATAATTCTCAGCCACCCAATACCCCCAGTCGCGAAAGGCACCTTCTGTAAACTTCATGATGTTGCCCTTGTGCACCAGTGTTACTGACTTTCTCTTATGTTTCACTGCATAGGCGATGGCACTGTGGATCAGTCGAACACTTCCGCTCCAACTCACAGGCTTAATTCCAATTCCTACATTCACTTCATTCTTCACATTGGGTGCGCCTACCATCTTCCAGAATGATTCTGATTTTTCTTTTGTATTAAACCTGATCTTATTGAATTCCTTGGGAAATTCTTTCGCTAAGAAATCCAATACTTTTTGAGCTTCAGGTGAGCCTGCAGAAAACTCAATGCCTGCATAAATATCTTCTGTATTCTCACGGAAAAGAACCACATCTACTGCCCCTGGGTTTTTTACGGGTGAAGGAACTCCATCATACCAACGCACAGGGCGAAGACATACATATAGATCAAGAATTTGTCGTAGTGCTACATTGAGTGAACGAATACCACCACCAACCGGTGTTGAAAGCGGGCCTTTAATGCCTACTAAATAATCTCTGAAAATATCAAGCGTTTCATCGGGCAACCAGTTTCCGGTTTTCTTAAAAGATTTCTCTCCCGCCATTACTTCCTTCCAGTTGATTTTTCGCTTACCACCATAGGCTTTTTCTACAGCGCTGTCGAATACTAATTGAGAAGCGGGCCAAATATCTGTTCCTGTACCATCGCCTTCAATAAAAGGGATTGTTGGGTTGTCGGGCACCGTTAATTTTCCGTTACTGATGGTGATTTTCTGATCGCTCATGTTCTTGGTTAGTTAAATTTCAATCTAAAATGCGAGTTCGAAATTAAAAAAATAGTGAAACAAATGAAGATATTTCAGCATGCGGAACGTTTATTGCTAAAAATCATGGTATGAAGACTACCCTACCACTTTTCGTGCTTTTGGCAGCCTTGGTGTCCGCCAGCCCAATCCCTGCCTCTTTCGATTCAGTCTGCCTCCAACCCGAGGAGAAAAAATTGTATGATTTAATCATGGAGTACCGAAAAGAAAAAAACCTGAACGTAATTCCACTCTCGGCCAAGTTAACTCAGGTGGCACAAACTCATGCCAAAGATTTGTCGGAAAACCATGATCCCTTTAATGGAAAATGTAATCTGCACAGCTGGTCGAAGAAAGGCAAATGGGAGCCTTGCTGTTATACCGATGACCACAAGAAAGCTACCTGCATGTGGGATAAGCCAAAGGAAATTGCCGGTTATGAAAGCAATGGATACGAAATTTCATACTACAGCGGAGCCGGAGCAAATGCAACTGAGGGCATTGCCGGCTGGAAAACCAGTACGGGTCATAATCAGGTAATAATTAATGATGGTATCTGGAAAAAGATAACGTGGAATGCTATTGGTGTTGGTATTTATAAAGAGTACGGAGTAGTGTGGTTTGGAGAGTTGAAGGATGAAAGTAATTTAGAAATCTGCAACTAGTACATCTCCTCCCTGCTCGGAAAACTTTTCGCTTTCACGTCATTAATGTATTGGCTTACCGCCTCTGTTGCTACAGCATGCAGATCGGCATAGCGTCTTAAAAAACGGGGTTTAAAATCCTGATTGATCCCGAGCATATCCTGCATGACCAGTACCTGACCATCCACATCCGGACCCGCACCAATTCCTATTACGGGTATGTGTAATTGCTTAGAAACCTTTCTGGCCAGTTCGGCCGGTATTTTTTCGAGCACCAGCGCAAAGCATCCACACTCTTCCAAAAGTTTGGCGTCATCTAAAAGCTTATTGGCTTCCGCCTCTTCCTTTGCCCGAACCGTGTACGTTCCAAATTTATAAATCGATTGGGGCGTAAGGCCCAGGTGCCCCATCACCGGAATACCGGCAGTTAAAATTCTTTCGACTGAGTCCTTTACTTCGCTGCCACCTTCGAGTTTCACGGCATGTGCTCCTGATTCTTTCATAATCCGAATGGAGGAACGCAAGGCTTCGCCAGAACTTCCCTGGTAAGAACCAAATGGCAAATCCACCACTACCAATGCCCGCTTCACTGCTTTCACCACGGAAGAAGCATGGTAGATCATTTGATCTAGAGTAATTGGTAATGTTGTTTCATTGCCTGCCATTACATTGGAAGCTGAGTCTCCCACCAGGATAATATCTATACCGGCACCGTCAATAATTTTAGCCATGCTAAAATCGTAAGCCGTAAGCATAGCGATTTTCTCTCCACGGTTTTTCATTTCCTGGAGCTGATGCGTGGTAATCTTTTTTATCTCCTGCTTATGGACTGACATTCGGATTTGATGATTTTAGATTTAAGGTTTTTAGATTCAAAAGGGAGTGTATCTGTGGTTTTCTGAATCCTCAATCACTTTAAGTAAACAGCGGTCTCTTTCCCAAGGATCACCTCAACATGATCTTTTATGGTCGTTGAAAGTTCGTACCCTGTATATTCGGGGTGCACCGGAAAAGAGGTGTGTCTTCTGTTTACCAGTACAGCGGTTTCAATTTTCTTGACTTCGGTATCTAAAAATGGTTTTAAACCATAGGCCAGTGTTCGGCCGCTGTTGAGTACATCATCTACCAGAATGATGCACTTCTTTTTCACCTCTTTAATATCACAGTCTAGTGTTACTTCACCTTGCTGAGGCGTTAACTTATCTAAACTTACTTTAACCAGAATAACCTGAATGGGCGAAATCGCTTCGAGTTCTTTTGTTACCAGCTTTGCTAATACATATCCTTGCCCGTCAATGCCGGCCACCACAATACTCTTTTCTTTGAAATTGTGCTCATACATCTCGAAGGCCATCCTCCGGATTTTCTGTTTTACTTGTGCGGCATCCAGGATTAGATTCTTTTCAGCAATCATACCTTAAGCATTAGGAACAGGCAGTACCTTACTGTCTTTAAACGTGGAAAGAATGACCATGGATTGCAGGCTATCCACAACATCAATGTTAGAAACCTTTTCAAGCATCAATTGCTGATAGGCGGCAATGTCAGCACAGACAATCTTGAGAATAAAATCACCTGCACCGGTAATGTGATGGCATTCCACCACTTCGTCAATTTTTTGAATGGCTTTTACGAATTTATCAATGTTCTCCTTATTGTGACCTTTGAGGGAGGCCATGACAAACGTACTTACGCCTAACCCCACTGCTGCAGGATCAATGACCCCATGATAGCTTTTAATCACACCGGCTGTTTCAAGTTTATTTACGCGTTCCAGCGTAGGGGCGGGAGATAATCCAATCTCCTTTGCCAACAGCGCATTGGTAATGTTTGAGTTTTTTTGAAGAAGCTCGAGAATCTTACGATCTGTAGCATCAAGCTTAATATTTTTCATATCGATCAAGAGGGTTTGGTTGCCAAATAATATTTGGTAAAAATAACTGAAAAGGAATTGAAATGATGATTAATTCTGGGTTTTATTCTGCAATGAATACCCTGTACACCCGGGTGGAAGACTTATAGTTTAACCTGATCAAGTAAACCCCAGAACTCATTCCAGCGGTTTCTAAGGTAATTGGATTTAACCCTTCTGAAGAATTGACTGAAAAATCTTCCACAGCCTGGCCCATGGAGTTGATCACTGAAATATTAACCACACCATCTTCATTTAAAATCCAATCAATATGAAGCTCACCGTTTGTCGGATTGGGGTATGGAGGAAGTGTGATGAATATTTTTTCAATATTTTGACATACCTGATTATCCTGAGGTGAAACATCTTCTATGTCTGCTTCAATACACAAATAGTCCAATTGATCAGGATCCGGGATATCAATTTCCAATATATGTCGGTACGATGTGCCCGGTAGAATAGTATTACTTACATATTCACGAATCACCGGACCTGAAACGTCAACCAACAATCCAAGATTATTCACAGGGGTATTGCCATGATTATAAATTGTAACGGCTGGTTTAATGGATCCATCGGGGAATTCCATCAGTTCTAATCCGATAAGGGCCACATCTACCACAGGAAGAACAACATTTATTGCACGACTAAAGGTGTGAGAACAGTTTTGTGCATTAAAAGCGGTAAGGGCAACTACATATCCCCCAAGCTCCAGATAGGAAAAAGAGGGAGAAATCTGATTACTTGTTGTGTTCTCTGAGTCATTGAAACTCCACAGATAAAATGTTGCCCCCACCGAGGTATTTGTAAACTGAACCTCCAGTGGAGGAGCACCGGCTTCAGGTGAGGCCGTAAAATTCGCTTGAGGTGATGAAATAATGTTGACGGCCTTAGTTACGGCATAGGTACAACCCGTTTGTGTGGTGAGTGTAAGGGTGACGTTTTTATTTCCCGTTGTGGTGAACGTAAAAGTTTCCGGTGAACCGGTTCCTGTTCCAAGATTATTAAAGTTCCAGTCACGATTCGTAACAGGATCAGCTGCCGGATTAGTAATATCGGTGAATTGCGTTTCTTGCCCGGTGCAATTTTTCGAAAATGAAAAATCAGGAATTAGTTTGGCAGGAACAATAATGGGTTTGGTGATAGAGCCAATACAACTATTTGTTGCAGTAACATTCAATGTGGCATTTGTACTCACCGGGTTGCTAAAGGTATGCGCTGGGTTTTGTATGAAATAGAATGTACTTCCTACTTGCCAATTCCAGGATTGAATTGTTCCAAAGGAAGTATCCGTAAAATTAATTACTACATCCTCACAAGGCGGTGTGAAATTAAAATCTGCTACTGGCGCTTGGGAAATTGTGACCGGAAGTTGCAGCGTAGAAGAACATAAGAAATTGGTTGACACGGTTAACGATACATCGTAACTACCAGCAATGTCATACATATGCTGCGGATTTTTGAGAGTAGAGGTATTTTGACTGCTTCCACTATCACCAAAATTCCACAACCAGGACGCAATATTGCTATCCACCGGATTGGGAGTAAGGTCATTGAACATGGTAGGTGTTCCATTGCAGGAGAACGGAGGCAACGCTGCCGCAAAGTTAACTTGTGGTTTTGAATAGACCATCACTTGCTTTGATACAACATTATTACACCCAGCCGCATTCGAAGCAGTGAGTGTAACATCAAAACTTCCAATAGTTGAAAATGCATGATTTGGGTTAACATCGGTTGAGCTTTGCCCATCGCCAAAATTCCAACTATATCCCGTTATACTACCTGACGAATTATTGGTAAATAAAATATCAGCGTCTTCACATTGCCCAACAAATGAAAAATCAGGAGTTGGACCGTCCACCAGTGAACTGATATTTTTTGTGGTTTCATTCTCACAACCAGGAATGGATGCTTTAAGCCTAATTTCCTGATTGGAAGTGTTGGTAAATGTATAGCTAAGATCCTCATTGGTAGTAATTAAAGATCCGTTTATTCTCCACTCCCACAGGGGTGTATATCCCACATCGGAAGTAATGTTGTCAAACAAAAAATTCTGATTTGTACAGATTGGAGCGATCGCAGGTAAAGTAAAATCCGGAAGGGGTTCATTATAGATAGCGAGGTTCTGCTGACCAATATTTTTACATCCGTTGGCAGCAGTAACCTCAAGTTCAATTTGATATTCACCCTCTGAAGTGTATTGGTGAGTAGGGTCTTGTAGAATCGAAGAATTCGTGTCACCAAAATCCCAATCATACATTACAATATCGCCCGATGAATTTTGCGATGTAAAATTTACATCATGATTAACGCAAATGTTTTGGGATGTGAAATTTATATCGGGAGAAAAAAACGAGGTAACCGTAGTCGATTTGCTAATTGCATGTATTGACCCTGTTGAAGATTGTGACTCCAACGAAATTTTCTTTACTCCACTGGCAGAATACTGAACCAATGGTGGTATCTGCCCATTGTAAACGGGGGGTGTTGCATCACATATCGTTGGAAAGTTGTACCGGACCAATCTTCTGTTTGTTAAGTCCATCGAAAAACCAACCCAATCCGATTCCTCTTTTATCAATTCAATTGCAAAATTTTCATTTGAGACACCAAAATTTCCAAGCGTGAGACCGCTTCCCATTTTATCAATAATGCTTGAACCAAAGGAAAGTTTATATAACTGCCCTAACGCTGATTGAATAAATGCAAAATATTCAGCACCGTCACGAACAACAGAAACCCCTGCCGGGTAATTGTAAGAAGTAAAGAAAGTAATTTCACCTGACTGAGGAGGCTGATATAACCCATTATTGAAATCAATCCAAAAAACCTTTGCGTTTCCGTATGAGGCTACAATCCCAAACCAACGATCACACTCTCTAACAATTGAAATCCCTCGCAATGTTGAGCCCCCACTAATAGGGAAAGATGTAGCTACCGGTACATTGTTAATAGATGAACCAAAATCCAGCCTTGTTATTTGGGCGGCCCCAACATTAGTTTCATTTGTTATGAAAGCGGACAGTAATCCATTATCATAAATAAGAAAAATTCCATTGGGTGTTTTCAATTCACCAAATGAACCTAAATTCTGAATGGTGGGAGCATTGTCAAGATTTGCCCCAAAACTTAACTTTAAAATATTGTCAGCCCCAGAATTGGCCACTAACGCATACCAATTTCCATCCTCTTTGTACATCTGTAAATCGTATGAACTATTTAATAACCCCGAGGGATTTCCCAGGTTTGTAATGGAGGGAGTGTTCTGTAAGCTTGCTCCAAAATTAAAACGAATCAATTTGTACGGACTGTTTGCTTGATCAATTGTGAATCCATACCAATTGTCCGAATTTTTTACAATTCGAATGGAACGTGTTCGAAAAAGTAAGGTGTTATTTGCTGCAATTTCGGCAGTTGGTGTGAGTGTCAAATCACCACTACAAAAATCCCATTGATATGAAGCAGCACCGGAAGAATTGTTTTGTAGGCTAAGGTTTTGATTAATGCAAGCTGCTGAGGTGATTGAAAAATCAGCCACCGGACACTGAGCCCAAGTACGAATTCCTGCAAAAAGAATAAAACCAACTAAAAAGGCGCGCATGTCTCCGGATAATGGTCAATTAATAAGATTACAGATCAATCCGTAACCAAAATGAAGAGTAAATATCGTGTTAATGATTGATTTGTGTATATATCACACTCAACGTATGCGCACTTTTCTTTTGGCTAAATTTTTTTGAGACATATTCCCTGCCCGCCTTGGCAAAACTCGCTCGAAGATTGCGATCTCCACTTAGTCGAATGATTGCAGCAGCCATAGACTCTACATCTCGATTGGGTACTAGTAATCCTGATCGCTCGTGTTCAAAGAGTTCCTTCGGTCCACCACTATCTGTTGCAATCAATGGAATCCCATAGGTCAACGCTTCGAGGCAGGTCATTGAGAATGATTCGGACTCAGAAAAATTTAACACGATGTCTGAAGACTTGAATAATAATTCAACATCTTCAACAAAATCAGAAAACACAATCTTCTCTTTCATCCCCAATTCACTTACTAATTGTATCAACTGTTTCTTCATTTGAATACTTTTTGCCAATCCCAAATCGCCTCCTGCCATAATTAATTTGATAGAGGGGTTTTGCTTTTGAGCTATGGCAAAAGCATTAATGGCAAATACATGTCCTTTCCCGGGAATAAAATTTGATAAGTAGAGCAATGATAAAGGTGAAGAATGTTCATCATGACTTCGGGGTGGATATTTTTCATGAATAATAATGCAATCATAAATTAGGGTTGCATCGACTCCTCTTTTTATCAACGCATTTTTTACTACACTAGAAACGGCTATAATAGCATCCGCTTGTTTAGATACAATGGCAACAAATTGATTATACAATCTATAGATGTATGACTCGGGCATTAATCTTACATGGTAAACCAACTTTACTTTTTTGTTGAATAATTTTACCATAACGCCACACATATTATAGACGTCATTTACATGAACCACATGTATTTGGTGCCTACGGATATATCGCAGTAAAATAAAAGTGTTCCACAATAAAATGGGAAAATATAGCAGTACACGAAATGATTTACTGATTTCTATAAAGGGTAATTCAAGCAGTGAATATCCCTTATCTCTTATTCTTTTGGCCGTTTCCGAATTGGACGGCAAACAAAAATGAAAATTGAAAGTTGATGCGAGCTCTTCAACTAATCCAACAATGGATTTATAAGCACCGGTAACCGCCCGTGAGTTGTCAAGAATAATAATATTTGGCTTTTGGGAATCTCTCAAGTTAACCTTGGGTTTGAATAAAAAGTGAAAAGCTCGGATTAGTTTTCAATAGCGTCTAACCACAATTTAAGAGCTTTTTGTGGAGTGAATTGAGAAACTTTCTCAAATGCGGCTTGACCCATCTTGGTTTGAAGTATATTATCTGACACAATTAAATTAATTGTATTGGCGAGGACCACCATTGACGCATACGTAGACAATACGGGCACTAATACACCTGCATTATGCCACTCTGCATCGTTTAGTTCAACAGGGGTAGTTACATCATTCTTTGTAATAATTTCGCGGGGACCATAAGGGCAGTCGGTAGAAATTACTGGCTTACCCAATATCATAGCTTCAGCTAATGCATTCGGGAAACCTTCCCAGGAAGAAGAGAGAATAAAAAGATTCGACCTACTAATATATGCCCATGGATTTTGTTGATAATCAACAATAAAAACGTCAGCCTGCTCATTCCACGTTGGGTTATTAAAACTTACCGCACGTAATTTCAATTTTTTACAAGTCTCAAGAAGTTCTTCTAATTGAGGACCATTTCCAACGAGAACAAGTTTAATTCGGTCATTTTCTTCCCTCGCAATTTTGAATGCATTAATAAGGGCACCAAAATTTTTCTGTTGATGGAGTCGTCCTATTGAAACAATACAAGCGTATTGCATAAAGAGTCTCTCAAAAAATTCAGGAACTGCCTGCCTGCTCGCCAGAATAATGGATTCTGTATCATAATAATTTCCTATTACCCTTATTTTTCCTTTGTCAAATTTGAATTGATGCGTTAACTCCATTGCCAATCCCTCACTTACGGCCACAATCCAAGATGCTCTGTTGTAAATCAGGGGAAGGAAAAGTTTCAATCTTAGCCAACCTAAAAACCCCCTAATTTCCATGTCATTCACTTTTGAACCTCGTATGCTAATGATTACCTTCTCTTTTACCCTTGAAAGAATATTTACATAGTCAGCACCCTCCAAAAAACTAATTGAAACATTCGTTTTTAGCTTTTCCTTTAGTCTTCGAAGTTTCTTTACTCTTCTGAAAAAATTTACAGCTTTCGATAAAATGTTATTTGAGCTGGGTACATCCAGACTTATCAATGCCCCTCCTAATTTATAAGCAGCCATTTTTTGTGTATTGAAAACCACGCAGTGAACGTTGTAGTGTTCATTCAAACTCATACTAAGTTTGCTAAAGGCTGTTTGCGCACCTCCGAAGTCCAAGTTGGGTATGATCAGTAAAATACTTTTCTTCATTGATGCTTATGAGCGTTAGTGTAATCTCGCCATAATTCCAGATTTAGGAGTTTCCACATCGTAACAATATTAATTTCCTTATTTAAAGTGTTGCCATGTCGGTAAACCAGAAGTTCGTTCTCTACCAATTGAGGGTTTAGTTGAGGCCAAGCTCGATGAAAATTATTAGACGCAAGCCGCTGAAGAAAAGCCTGATCAAACTCCTGCTTAAACCAGGAAAAAAGTGGAATGTTAAATCCCATTTTTGGTCTATCGAAATATGAGGAAGGTATGTGGCGACTTAACACTTTGCGTAAAAGATATTTTGTTTCACCATTTCTTAACTTCATTTGAAGTGGTAGTTGCAAACAAAACTCAATTAAACGATGATCCAGAAAGGGTTCACGTGACTCCACACCATGGTGCATGGTAGCCCTATCGATTTTTACGAGATAATCATTCGGTAATACATATTTGAGATCCCAAAGCATAAAAAGTTCTATGGGGTGCAGTCCTGCATTTAATGTTTCGTCAGAAATATATTTTTTCTCTGTCGTATCAAATTTATCCAGGAAATTTCGCTTCAAAGTTTTGTCAGTTATCGAGGAAATACTGTGCATATAGAAATCAATCCAATCTGAACTCGATACAAGTTGTTTGAGTTTTTCAATTTTATTTCGAACACCCGCAAAGGGAAGCGTTGGTATAAATTTAGTTAAGCCCTTGCGTAATGCTTGAGGCCAAGGCATCATTTTACGACCAAGGGCATAGTAACCTTGGTAGGCGGGATACCCTGCAAATAACTCATCACCTCCTTCGGATGACAGAACTACCTTTATGCCATGCTCCTTTGCAAGCTCTGCAACAAGGGAGGTGGGGATACCAGAGCTATCGTAAAAGGGCTCGTCATAAATGGAATAAAACTCATCCAGTCGTTTCTTTGCTGCTTTAAGTGTCAATATTTTTTCTACGTGATTTGTGTTAAAGTAGGCCGCTATTTTTTTTGCAAATGGTGTTTCATCAAATTGTTGGTCTTCAAAGCCAATGGTAAACGTATTAAGAGGCGAGAAGTTTTTAGAGAGTAGCGCAACCAATGCAGTGCTATCGATTCCTCCACTGAAGAAAATGCCAACGGGCACATCGGATACCATTCGATAGTTAAAGGATGATACCAATAACTCCTCTAACTGATCCGCTAGGACATTTTCCGTAAGACGAAATTTGTTGTGAATAAATTCTTCAGGATTCCAGTACTTTGAAATTGTAACTTTACCTGTGTGGTATTTAAGGTATGATCCGGGTGGTATTTTTTTTAATCCTTTATAAAAGGTAAGGTCCTCAAAAGTGTAACCAAAACGGAGGTATTCGAAAAGTCCTTCATTACAAATTTCAGTATGTTGCCCTTGTGTCAGCGCTTTAAGTTCACTTGCAAATACAATACCTGCTGAATCTACCTGATAAAACAAGGGTTTTACACCAACCCTGTCTCTGCACAAGTATAGCTCCTTAGTTTCCTGATTAAATATGGCAAAAGCAAACATGCCAATTATCTTATGCACCACCGAAATTCCCCAACAATGAAACCCTTTGATTAGCACCTCTGAATCAGAGTTGGTATGGAATAAATATCCCTTCACTATCAACTCTTTCTTGATCTCAACATAGTTGTATATCTCTCCATTATAAATCAGCACCAGTTTTTCAAAGTAAAATGGCTGTCCTGCTGCTGAACTAAGGTCAATAATGGATAACCTGTTATGAGCAAGTCCAACCCCTGGAAGAAAAAAATGACCTTGTGCATCGGGACCGCGGTGGATGAGACATTGTTGCATCCGAAGGAGATCATCAATTGTTTTTGTTGGATGTATAAATCCAGAGATACCGCACATAAAGAGAAACTGCTGTTGTTAAATGAAACACTTAGCTTTATACGCCCCGTTATCCTATACCCTATTCGCTAGCACTATTAGGTTACTATAAAAAGTATCTCTTTTAGGCAATAACCTTGAAAGAATCCATCCCATGATATTTACTGGAGCAACCAACACCAAAAGTTGAGCAAACGTAAGTAATTTAAATTTTTTATAAATGAGTGAGGCATTATACCAAGCTTGTAGCTGAAAAATTGCTTCCAGGTAATGGTTTGTCTTTTCAATTTTTATGATTTCAAATCCGTTACTTGCCAATAGGTCTTGTATACCGAAACTTGTATACCTGGCAAAGTCGAATGGAATTTCATGCTCATGTATTGCAAACGGAATGGTTATCAATATTTTACCGCCAGGTTTTAATACGCGATGAACTTCCTTAAGAATATCGGGTAAATTAAAAACATGCTCAAATACTTCACTTGAAAAGAAGGAATCAAAATATTCTGATTCAAATGGAAGTCTTTCACCGTCATAATAAAAATCAATCAATGAATCGTTATGGCTGTGACCACTCTCCGCAATATCAACTCCAATATATTCGTCTACAGAGAAAATGACTCGGTAAGGTTTTGATCCACTTCCAAAGTCTAATAATTTACCACTCATTTCATGTGCATGCTTCTTAATGCATTTGAGCAACGCCATTCTTGACAAGAAAGAACTATTATAAAACAGTGATAAAAAATCAGGATAAAATTCCTTAGGCTTCACTATTGGTACCAACTTTTTCATTTAATTAGATTAACGAGTGCAATTCTAAGCGTTGCTAAAAATGTCTTGGTGTAAATAATATGCCATGAATAATTAATTCCTCTTTTCATGAGTAAGTAAGTCCACTTCAAATCTCCATTGATAGCATACAATAAAGCTACCTGTTGGAGGCTCTTTGCAAAAAAGAAGTTAACTCTTCTACTGGAATAAAACCTAATAAACACATCATCCTGTGATAATTTACCAATGATCAACAATGTACTCTTCAGAAATTTAAATGGATTCCGTTCATTTAGGCTTCTACCCTTATGCAGCACAAGAGCTGAAGTAACTACAGGTACGTGGTAAAACTTGTACCGTGAAGCCAACGTTAACCATACGTATAAATCCTCCGCCACAATGGCACTTCGGTGTGCTAAAAATTGATGAGCCATAGCAACTTCCCTTTTTAAAAAGACACCAAGCACACTAACTTCACTGTTCTCCAATAGATGATTATTTAAAAGAGAATGTAATTTGGGTTTTCGTGGCAATATATTTTTTTCTTCATCCCTAAATTCATAATCCAAATGAAATACTTCAGGGTTATTCAACCTATGAACCGAATCAAAAGCGGTTTGAAGATGGTGGCGATAAATAATATCGTCTGAATCATGGAAACTAACATACACTCCTAAAGCCTTGCTCAATCCAAAGTTTCTGGCAATACCACGTTCCTGATTCTCTTTAAAAAAATACCTAACCCTCTTATCACCTATCATTCTTATAACCTCGGAAGTATTATCAGTACTGCCGTCATCGACAATAATAAGTTCAAAATCAGTATACACTTGGTCAAGGATGGACTGTACGGATTCCGTTAAAAACTCTGCCCGATTATAGGTGGGTATTATTATACTAAAGAAGGGTACAACGTGGCTCATAACAATTCAATCAATCTACCTCTGCCTCGCTGCGCATTCAACTCATTTGCTTTTACATCCATTGATAACCCGCTTAACATGGCAGCATAATTCCGGCCCACTTGCTGCCAACTATTCACTAGGTCTTCCTTTGTAAAATCACTATTAAGCAAAAGCCCACCCGATGGAAAATATTTTGATACTTCTATTAGCTTCTGGGAGGTTCCCAGGCAAATTGGAATAACTCCCATGACGGCCCCTAGAATTGCTCCATGAGCGCGAGCCGTAATAATAGCATCATAGGAAGATAATTTTACAAGAAATTCTTTCAATTGCATTCCATCAGGATCCCAGGTTACTACCTGAAATTTATCTGAAAAAACGGCCACATACTCTTTATCCTGATTCTTATCAAACGATAAAAACGCAATTTCTTCAACTTCTACTACACCGGCAAAATCTAATATCGCTTTAAATCTAAGCTCACGATCGGAGGGCCAATCCTGTAAAACAATACACAGCTTTTTACCAAATTTTCGATTGAAGTTCTTACCATAACTGTTTGCGTCCCAATACGTTGATAGAAACGCCATATCCGTACCCAATAACTTATTTCCATTAAAACCCCATTCACTTAAGAAAGACAAACTCTTTTCATCGCGTACAAACAACGTATCATGATCACCAATCTCAGCAAGATGTCGCCACAATAAACTTGAACTTAAGGTATACGGTCCGATACCAATTCCAAACCCAACTCGCTTATCACACTCAATATGATTAGGTTTATTGGATATCCATCGCATGAGCTTTACTATCCGTGTAATGGTGGTCATACCCAATTTTCGAAACATCCAATTGATTAAGGAGAATAAGCGCGATCCTTGATTTTCGTCAAAATACACTCCGCCACCACCGTTAAAAATTAAATTAAAATGTCCTTGATACGTCCAATCAATAAGCGATGGTCTTGTCTCTAAAAGTTTGAAAATATATTGGTTATACCCCTCGCGATTCGCATATCCACTCAGATGCCTTGTATTGTTGGAGAAAATGAAAAACTCTGATTCCGGAAATTTTTCACGAAGTATTTTGTAGGAAACAATCATTAGAATATCATCCCCCAAATTCCCAAATCCATAATAGCCTTTCAACAAGATTTTTTTCACAATACTATTTCTTTCTGTAAACGCAACTCACATGCTTGGTATGGATTCGATTATTACTACGATCAAATTTATACACGAAGCCGCTGTCCATTACGGTTGGTGTTAATACGGTTTCGAAGGAGCGAAAAGCACTGGTGTCCTCAAAGCAAAAATTGCTATTGTACACTACAAATAAACCGCCCGGTAACAATTGTTCAGTTAACATGGAGACTGTAGCATCAAACTTACTGAAGGGGTATACCTTCTCACAATTTGATAAAAACTTTGTATCCTCCCATCGGCACAACACGGACAAGCAAAAAATCAGATTGTATTTTCCTTCGGCCCGAATATTTTCATCTGTACTAAATAAAAACTTTACTTCCGGATAACGGTTCCTCTTGTTAGCCTTTTTTAAATTTCTCTTATTAATGTCAACACCTATAATTTTTGCATGGTTAAAGTAATTCAATAGCGAAAAGCACTCCTCTCCTGTTGAGCAGCCATAAGAAAGAATTGTTATTGGACCTGATTCTTGACTTGCCCGTGCGGCTTCGGCAAATAATTCGGGATACCTATCCGTTGAAGTGGTGGAGGTCAATTGATGCTGTTGGGCATAGAATTTTCGTGAAAGCTTGCTAAAACCAGTCTTCCACATTGACCATGTGTTAAAAAACGCATTGTAGATTTTTTCCCGAAGCGTAAGCTTTCTATTCATTATGCTTTAAAATAAATAATCAGTGCTACCAATATTCCGACAAGAATAATATCCCTTAATAAGATCCAAACGGAAAGCTTAACCATTCTAAAAATCACTAACAAGGAAACTACATACGAAAGTAGTGATGCAAGGCTGTATCCGATAACGGATATCACAATATTGTTGTAGTATAATCCAATCCATAATCCAAAAAACTTAACACCCAGAAAGATCACATTGATCAAAAAATTAACTCGCTCATAGTGCATAAGTCTGAACAATACTGAAAGGGGACTACTCGAGACATTAAACACTGCGCCTATGCATAAAAAAGCAGCAAATAGTCCTGATTGTTCCCAGGCCGGTCCGAATATTATCTTGAATATCCATTCACTTGTAAAGGCAAGCACCGCTAGTGGTAAAAAACTTACAAAGAAAAGTTTCTTATAAAGGGACAGAACAAGTTCTTTTAAGTCTGACATCGAACGCTGCATCGTTTCAGCCGCCTTCTGTAGAAAAACGGTGGTGGAGGAATTAATAACTAATGCCAAAGGCATGTTGACAGCACTATTTGCCAGTGCAAATAGTCCTACGGTAGTATTACTGAATGCCAATGAGAAATAATAAACAGGCAATTGATTACTCAAATTAGTGACGAATAACCCAGGTGTTACAAAGAAGGCATAATTCTTAAATGTTGAAAACGTTTCTCGTAATGTGCCCCAGGTATACGCTTTGAAAATGTGATTTACATTTTTTCGTATCGCAGGTCCAAGTTTAATAATACTTTCAAAGGGATAGGTTAATAGGTTACCAACAATAATTCCCAACGGTGTTGGGTTCATGAATAGTCCCATCAAAATGGTTGACCCCTTACTCACAGTTGTTGAAAACATTTTAGCTGTGGCCCCTCGCTTAAACTCCTTAAGCTGAATATTCCATCCCAATAAAATATGATCAAGCCCCATCAAAAAGAAATATATCGGCATCCAAAAAAAATAGGGCTTTAGCTCAGTAATATTAAATGCGCTGCTTATTTCATGCTGAAATAAAAATACAATCAGACTGTAGACCGTTGTGCCGAAAATCAGTACGCCCAACGTAATTTTTACAATTCGATAAAATTCACCATCATCTTTCGTGGCTACATAACCAGAGGGGAACTGCAAAGTTGATAAAGGAGAAAGGTTATTGACCACAGCAATAAATAGTGCAAAGACTCCATACGCCTCAGGTCCATAAATTCGTGCTATAAAAGGAGTGAAGGCAAATCCAATAACCTGAGCCATTACATTACCGGAGAAGGTAATCGCCAAATTTTGTGTAAAGGATCCTTTGGTGCGGAACCCTCGCCTAAAATCTTCAACATGTTGCTTTACATTCCAGGGCATCCGCCTTCGTTAAGGTTTAATTGCAATTTCAAACTTCGCAAAAAAAACACCGTTTCATATTGTACCTTTGTCAATTAGCTTGCAATCATGCTCAGTTATTCTGTAAAGGCAACAAAAATCCTAAAAGAAAACGAAAATTCTATTTCCTCCTTCTTATCACCACAGGAAAATAACATTGACTGGAAGACGGTTCATTCCTTTGGGAAGGAATGGCAAAAGTTTGACTCATTTAACGAGGAAGAAGTTAAACGTATCGGGAATGATTACTTTGATTTGGTTGATCATACCATGGTAAACCGGCAAACCGTGGCATTGGATGTGGGTTGTGGAAGTGGACGATGGGCAAGATACCTGGCTGATCAGGTTAATTTTATTGAAGCCATTGACCCTAGTCAGGCTGTTTTTTCAGCCAGCAAGTTTTTAAAAGACAAGACCAATATCAGGATTAGTCATGCAGGAGTTGACAATATTCCATTTGAGAATGAAAGCTTTGACTTCATTTATAGCCTTGGTGTATTACATCATTTGCCCGACACACCACGGGCTATAGGAAAGTGCAAGGATAAGCTAAAATCTAAGGGGTGGTTTCTGATGTATTTATACTATGCCCTTGATAATCGGGGATTCCTATACACATTGCTCTTTCATGTGAGCACATTTTTCAGAAAAATCATTTCACGTTTACCCCAAGGCGCAAAGCAGTTTGTATGCGATTTGATTGCCGTCACGTTTTATTTACCGTCAGCTCTTATTAGTAGGGGGCTGTACAGCGTGGCTTTGTTCCGAAAATTCGTTGACAGGCTACCGCTTTCCTACTATCGTAAAACAAGTTTTCACGTGATGCGAAACGATGCGCTTGATCGTTTTGGAACTCCTCTGGAAAAACGTTTCAGTCGTGAAGAAATTGAAACGATGTTAAAACAAAATGGCTTTGTAAATATCCGCTTTTCCAATAATCCTCCCTATTGGCATGTTGTCGCACAGCGCCCATAATAAAAAAATTATATTCCTGACGCCTTACCCTTTTGATACGGCTCCTGGTCAGCGATTTCGCTATGAACAATATTTGAACATTTTAAAAGAACAGGGGTATAAAATCCAGATCAGTTCATTTTTAAGTGAGTCTGCCTATCGCTTGCTTTATAAACCAGGAAAAATCATTCAAAAATTCCTGGGCGTAGTTGCCGGTATGATAAGGCGTTTTGCCACTCTGCCCATAATTGCAACCGCAGACTTTGTGTTTGTTTTTAGGGAAGTATGCCCCGTAGGCCCTCCTTTATTTGAATGGATTATTGCAAAAATCCTTAGAAAAAAAATAATCTATGATTTCGATGATGCTATCTGGATGACGGATGTATTGAGTGAATCTTTCTTTTCTCGGATGATACGATGGAGGAGAAAAGTTTCTTGCATCTGCCGCTGGAGTTATAAAGTGAGTTGCGGCAATGATTATTTATGTAACTACGCCAGGCAGTTTAATCATAACGTTGTACTCAATCCCACAACAATTGAAACGGAATTGTTACATAACCCCTCCCTTTATAAAAAGGAATTTTCAACCCATGTAACTATTGGATGGACAGGGTCACACTCCACACTTAAGTACCTGGCAGAAATCGAAGAAGTGCTGCAGGATATCGAACAGAACTTACCAGCTATAAAAATTTTGATTATTGCGAATCAAAAACCACAGTTGGCGCTGCGTACCGCAGAATTCATTCCCTGGCAAAAACAAACCGAAGCTGTTGACTTATTGAAAATTGACATCGGAATTATGCCCCTTCCGGATGATGAATGGACCAAAGGGAAATGTGGATTCAAAGCACTTCAATATATGGCCATGGGTATTCCGGCTGTGGTTTCCCCCATCGGGGTGAATTCAATAATTATTGATCACGGTAAAAATGGGTTTCTTGCCAAAACAAAAGAAAACTGGCTCAATTACTTGAGTCAATTAATCAGCGATGTCGAGCTCCGAGAAACAATGGGGAAGTATGGTCGTGAAAAGGTTATTCGGCACTATTCTGTACGCTCTAATTCGTCCAACTTTTTGTCTTTATTCACATAATCCAAAATAAAAGTTATTGCCAATACATAAAATGGCAACAGTGGAATTTTGTAGCGTGCCAAAGTGCCAAAGTTAAAAGTTGAAACACCTACAGCGAACGCAAAGGTTAGGCTAAAGACCAAACAAAACAGAACCGGTGGTTGAAGAATAGCTTTTAGCGCCCGAATCCGAAATCTGAAAAACATATAGATAGTCATACCCAGCAGCATAAGACTTTCCAATGCTGATAGTATCATCAGAGGGTTTCTTACCTCCCATACATAAGGTCTGAAAAGTGAGACATTAATTGCCTGAGGCAAAAGACTAATCATCCCTTCAAATGTCCCATCAAGTTCACCTAAATCATATCCACTCCCGGCATCTTTACCGGTATAGAAGCCGATATCATACGCAGTAATTTGAGCAGTCTCCGCAATCTTGTCCAACGAATACCGGGGATCATCCTTGCCTACCAAAATAACGGCATAATAGGCGGATAGAACCAACATAATCAAGACCACCGGAACGATTAGTATCTTTAATACGATTGATCTCACTCTTTGCAGGCGACTGGAATACACCCAAAGAAGTGCCGCAGGTAAAAAGCACAACAGTATATATTTCTTCACAATAAATATGATCCATATACATAAAACCATGAGGATGAATGATTTTATGGAATAATTTCTATTGATAAAAATGGAATAGACCGTGAAGGTTAAAAAACCCAATGCCGAAAGTGTAATGGTATCTTTCATTATACCCGAACCCCAAAACACCACAGAGGGTATAAAGAGTGTTGCTAAGGCAATCCATTTATGTTGATGAGGAGCCTGCAAGTAAAATGTCATAAACAATGCCCACATACCGCTAAAACTTAAGGCAGCAAACAACACTGCAGTTCCGGCATAACTTGAAAAAGTAAGCAGATCAAAAATGGCTGCAACACGAACAACAAAAAAAGAGCTAGGTTCGAGGTAAAAAATTATTTTAGAAGAATATTCAAACGTATCCCCTGCTAATTCCCCTTGAGAGAACAGCAACTTCAATCCTACAATAGGTGAATCAAGAAATGCTTCCCAAATGAACCGACTACCATTGGTGTGGAAATTAATGGTATCACCACCTTTGTAATAGAATTGATACAACACGCCAAGGGCCAAAGCTCCAAAAATTTTTAAGGCTAGGGCTGGGAAAAAATATCTTCTCGTTAGTCCATCAGTCACCCAGGAGCGTACCTTATAGCCAATGGCAAAAACAACCAGGATGACCAGTGGGGTGACGATAAAATCTCTTAGTTCCATTACCGTTAAGCAATCTTTCGAATCCAAAAAGAACCCGGTTCACGATCTTTGTCCATGGCAAGCACCGGAAATACATCAATCATCTCCTGCTTATGGTTTATATGCAGATAATTCAAGGCTGCTACGACTTCAAAGGACGGGTTATTCAGAAGAAATGCCTCCAATAAATATTGTTCATTCCACATTCGAAACTCATCCTTTAACCAAGCTTTCGGATAATCTGATGGGGTAAAGATATCGTGAAAGTGTACCCAAACACCTTTTTTGAGTTGAGGAAGAACATGTAGAATTAAAAAAACTACATCTCCGTCTGGCCTGATAATATGGGAGGAGTCAATGAATAATATATCTCCAATATCAAGTTTGCTGAACAATTCTATCTCCACCTCCTCGACCTTTCTCCGAATAAGGTTAACGTCAAGTTTTTCGAGCCAGGGCATTTCATACGGCTCAATACAAGTTATTGCACAGTCATAATATAAATCAGTTTCTTTATTTTTCTGAATGGCAGTCAAAGCCAATCGGGTTGAAAATCCGCTCCCTACCTCCAGAATTTTTCTGGGCTTAAATTTGCGGATAATTGAATAGTATAATTCGGCATCTCCTGAATCAAATGAGCCATTCTTAAAATAATACGCTAACTCAGAAGCGGAATGAAGAGGCATCTTCTTTAATTCTTGTGCATAGGAGAACTGTTTTATGAGATCCAATTGTTTCTGAGCATCCAGGTTTAGATTGGAGGTTGAGGCGTTGCCTTTAATTGAAATTTTCTGATAATTAAAAAGCGGATCATAGTAGTGGTCTACAATCGGAAACATTCCAAGGTTTAAGAAAATCTTTTTTGTTAAAAACAAACGTTTTACTCCCCAATACCTGGCTATTCTAAACCAAATAACGGCTAGTAATGTCAACGGTGAGAGAAGAATATCAAATACAAATGAAAGTGGCCTAAGTCCGTTTAATATACTTTTTCCCAATTCTTGTAGCCAATGCATGAAGTAAATATAGCAGATCAATCCCCCTTCTCCATTTTCTTCAGACGCCTCTTGGCATCCTTAAAGGCCTCATCTTTACGCTTCGCCTTTTTCTTCACTTCCTTAAAGTACTTACGGGCTTCAGCTTTGTTGCCTTGTTTTTCAGCTATCTCACCCAAGGCAATGATCGAATATAAATAATAGCCTGATTCGGTAGCTTCTATTTCCTCTGCGTACCTGATGCATAATTTGTAATACTTTTTAGCCTCATCTAAGTTTTTGCGTGCCTCGTAAATCTGTCCTAGGAAAAATGCGGCATACCGACCACTGGTTGCTTCATAGCCTAGTTGAGCGCTGTCAATGCGGGTTAGAATACTTCTGCAGACAGGTTCAGCCTGGGCATACCTACCCATCGAGTACAAAATGCGGGCATAGTAGCGATGAAAAAATGGGTTGTCGGGATACGTTTGAAACAAATATTCACTGATTTGAAAGGCTCTCGGTTGATCGTTTTCATAACTGTTTAAAATGCGCATCAGCCAAACCATCGCCTCGGTACGGGTGTAAAAAGCATTGTAGGAAACCTCCTTCAGTTGTTTCAGCCCAAGTGCTTTATCACCTTTTGGAAAAAACCACATGATGGGTTTGAGCCCCGGATAGTTTTCCGGAACCCATTCTGAGAAATAATTGAAAAGCGCATCGCCAAACATCAACTCCGGACTTAAGTCTTGCTTGCTTTTGCTGTCTTCCAAATAATTTAGAGCGCTCTTTCCCGCGGAGGCCGCTTTACCCCAATTTTTCCGATCCTCATCGGAATGCAGTCTTCCTTTAAATCCATACGCTGCTGATAGGAAAAAAGCAGCCTCCACTTTATAGGGCGGGTGTCGCTTATAAAGATTCTCTGCCACAAAAATAGTGGTATCCATATAGGCCATAAATACATCGTCATGCGATTTGTCTTTCGGGTTGGGCATGATCTTCCACCACTCAATCAGCCCCATTAAAAAATAAGGCAGGGGATGCCACTTGTATTTATACCGCAGGTAACGAAACTGGTTTTCAGCGCTTTCAAATTTGAAATTATATAAATCGTTAAGGGCATTCGTACACTCCAATTGTATACCCAGATCGTTCAACAAAATTATGGTGGTATCTTTTTTTGCCTGAAGCTGTGCCCCCACAGGGGAAATTGCGACTAACTGAAAAACCAGCAGTCCAAGAAAAATATATCGGTAGTTTGATCTTTTTCGATTATAAATCATAGAATTACATCCACGCTTCACCGCCCGTCCTATGCAAACGTCTGACGAAACTAAATCAATATTCGCTATAGACAAAAAGCTGCTTTTCGTTTTGCTTTGCCTGCTCACCCTTTTCCTGCTTTACATTAAAAAGTCCTTCATTGAAAACGAAACAGCGGCCTTTGAGTTTCTTCAGGACAGACCAGAGGGGATGGTACTACGAATTATCAGCACGCTGCAGTTCATTTCAATCCCGTTAGTGTACTTATGGAAATTTACCATTATTGCTCTGGTCATCTGGATGGGCTGCTTCATGTATGGGTACCGGGTTACGTATTGGCAATGTTGGGGGGTTGTGATCGGGGCTGAGTTTATTTTCATCATTCCAGAACTTCTTAAAATTCTGTACTTCCTTATCATTGAAACCGACCCATCGTATTGGGATATCGGTTCATTCTATCCTTTCTCCCTCATGCATTTCTTTGATTACTATTCGATCGATAAACAGTGGGCCTATCCCTTGCGAGCTTTAAATCTTTTTGAAATCGTTTATTGGTTTGCGTTGGTATCGGGTATCCATCATTACGCCCGTAAAGAGAAAAAAATCGTTTGGTTTATTGTACTCAGCTCGTATATCCTTCTTTTCTTTTTGTGGCTGGTTTTCTATGTAATTGTCTATAAATAGTCCATGGGTCGTCAGTCCATAGTCAATAGTAAATCATCTGGAAGTTTGGCTGTTCCGGCCATGGACTATTGACTATTGACTATCGACTTAATTCCCTATTTTCGCCCCTTAAGTTTTAATATTTCTTATCGATGAATTTTCAGAAGACGAACAATATTACCGGGTGGATTGTGTTCACCATAGCCCTGGCAGTGTATTGGATTACGATGGAGGAAACGGCCAGCTATTGGGATTGTGGTGAGTTTATTGCCGTATCCTACAAACTGGAAGTACCCCACCCTCCAGGTGCCCCACTCTTCCTTCTGATTGGGCGAATGTTCTCCTTCCTTTCATTTGGTGATGTAAGCAAAGTGGCCTACTGGATTAACTTTACCAGCGTACTATCCAGTGCATTCACGATTCTCTTCCTTTTTTGGTCAATCGTATTGTTTGGTCGTAAGCTTTTGAAAATTTCCAATGCCGAAGAGCTATCCAAAAATACCCTCATGTTGATGGGCGCGGGGGCTATCGGCGCGCTGGCGTATACTTTTTCAGATTCATTTTGGTTTTCTGCTGTGGAGGCCGAGGTATATGCCATGTCATCCTTTTTCACCGCCTTCGTGGTATGGGCCATGCTCAAGTGGGATGTGATTGAAGATGAATCGAAAGCTAACCGCTGGTTGATCCTGATGTTTTATATGATTGGGTTGTCAATCGGAGTACACTTATTGAATCTCGTGACGTTACCCGCTTTGGGATTAATTTTCTATTTCAAAAAATATAAACCCACAACCTGGGGAGTTGTTGCTACACTACTCATCAGCGGGCTTCTGATTATTTTGATCAACGACTTGATCATTCCTGGTCTCCCTACCATTGCCGGAAATTTTGAAATATTTTTTGTGAATACATTGGGTTTACCTTTTGGATCAGGGGTAATTGTTTTTAGCTTAATCATTATTGGAGCTCTCGTGTATGGCGTTCGGTATTCTCAACAAAAACAAAAAGAAGTTCTCAATACGTTTTTACTTTCCTCCGTGTTTATTCTGATCGGATATGCCTCGTATGCGGTAATTGTTATTCGTTCGAATTATGATACCCCGATTGACGAAAATGATCCATCGGATGTGATGAGCTTTGTAAGCTATTTGAAGCGTGAGCAATATGGAAGTCGCCCGTTATTGTATGGTGAGTACTACACCGCAGAACCAATAGGTTTAAAAGAAGGCGCCCCGATTTACAAAAAAGGAAAAGACAAATATGAAATTCAGGATCGTAAAATGTCGTACGACTACGATCCGAAAGACATGACTATTCTTCCCCGTATATATAGCCGTGATCCTGACCACCGCAGGCGGTACCAGGAAATTCTTGGATTGCGTGAAGGTGAAAAACCTAAGTTCTCCGATAACATCCGCTACATGTTCTCTCATCAAATCGGCTGGATGTACGCACGATATTTCATGTTCAATTTTGCCGGTCGCGAATCCGATGAAATTGGAGGGAACTGGTTGCATCCTTCTGATTGGTTTGAAAATATTTCTGACTCTGTTGCTTCCAACAAAGCCCGTAACAATTTCTTCATGATACCCTTCCTGCTGGGATTGATCGGCATGTTTTACCAAACGGTTCATGATCAAAAAAATATGGCTGTGGTGGGATTGTTATTTATTTTAACAGGTGTAGCACTGGTTGTGTATCTGAACGGTCCGCCCGCTGAACCTCGCGAACGAGATTATATTTATGCGGCCTCCTATTATGCGTATTGCTTTTGGATTGGTTTCGCAGTTATTGGCATTGCACAGGGATTAGTCAAGGTGACTAAAAATTTAAAGGTGGCCACCATTGCCGCTATCCTGTTGTGTTCTACAGCCCCGGCTCTGATGGCGGCTGAAGGATGGGATGACCATGATCGATCAGGTAGGTATTTCTCAGTTGACTCTGCCATAAACTATCTCGAATCATGTGGACCTAATGCAGTAATTTTTACCGGTGGTGATAATGACACCTTCCCACTGTGGTATTCACAGGAAGTGGAAGGCATCCGAACCGATATGCGTGTAATCGTACTCAGCTACTACAATACCGACTGGTACATTCAGCAAAGCATGCGCAAGCATTATGAGTCTCAGCCCTTACCGTATACATTATCGATTGAGCAATATCGTCAGGGAGGACCGAATGACTACTTACCCTATGAAGACCTGGGCATCAAAGCCATGGACTTGAAACAGTATATTGAACTGTTATCGAAAGATTATAAAGGGTTAAAGCTGTATCCTTCAGCCAATGTGGTGCCCACAAAAGACATCGTTCTCACGGTGGATGTGGAGAAAGTTAAATCCATGGGCATTATTCCGAAAGGGATGGATAGTTTGGTGGTTTCGCAAATGGTGTTGAGGGTTAGAGGCAATGCCTTGGAAAAGAAAGACCTTGCTTTACTCGATGTACTTCTTACCAACAACTGGGAGAGACCGCTGTACGTGAACAATACTTCCCTGGAGCAATTTAATATTGACCTACGTCCGTACACGGTAGTGGAAGGAAACGCCTACAGGATATTACCGGTTAGAAATCCAAATACCCGGGTGAAACTCGTGAACACAGAAGTTTCGTATGAGAACATCATGAAGAAATTCAAGTTCCGTGGACTGGATGATCCTACCGCCTATTTCAGTGAAGACTATCGCAATTTCGTTCTTAACCATCGCGGTGCTTTTAATGAAGTGGCAGAAGCACTGCTTGCTCAGGGTGAAAAAGAAAAAGCACGAGATATTGTTTTGTATGGTTTAGAAAAAATGCCGGACAAGGCCATTCCATATGATGTGAGTAATGCCCGTAACGTGGAGGTGTTGTTTGAGGTGGGTGAAAAAGAAAAAGCTATAGAAGTGGCTACCGTGTTGGGTAAGCGTATGGATGAAATGGCTGCGTACTATCTGGGTAAACAAAATTATGGCAATGACTTATACAATAGCATTGTTGTACTGGGCGAATTACAGCGTGTTCTATACGTTTACGGAGAAGCCGACTTAGCGAAGAAGTATGAAGATGCCTATGAAAAATATGCCAGCATGCTGCAAATGAGAGAAGGAAAGTAATTCAAAATTCAAGTTCAAGATTCAAGGTTCAAGGTTAGAGACGTAAACAACTCAAATGACATTGAACTTTGAATCTTAAACTTTGAACCATTTACTTCCTAACAATCAACAACAAGTCCAGCGCCTCTTCTGCGTGGTCTGTCACAAGGTAATCTTCCTGACGAATACTGCTCACCAGTGAGGTGTCTCCGGTCTGGAGTTTGTTCCGGTTAAACCGATTAAGTATCTCATAGGGTAATCTCAACATCCATGCAGGAAGGTTGTGCTGCAAATTGAAAATATCCCAACGGGTAATTCGCTTCACTGATTTCTTGTTCTCTTCATAATAACGCATCACCTTTTCATTCCCGGTAATTCCCTTCATCTCTACGCTCGTGAAAATACCTAATGCCAAATCCCTTAATTCCTCTGCCAGGTATTCACGAATGTGCCAGGGGTTTCTGGACAAGGATAGCTTTCGATTGGGTGTCGTAAGGAGTGCAATTCCACCCGGTTTCATAACCCGATGAATTTCTTTTAGAAACAGAACATCATCCTGAATATGTTCAATCACCTGGAAGCTCACCACGCTATCATAGGTGTTGTCGGGCAAGCTCCCCAGCGGAGGAATGTTCATACTCAAAAACTTCCCCTCCGGAAATTTCTTTCGAAGCACTTGCAGGGCCTCCTCGATTTTATCTACTGCCGTAAAGGCTGTTGATCGCTTCATGAGTATCTCTACACCTCGACCTTCACCACAACCTACCTCCAGTGTATTGCCCTGCACGTAATGCTCGGCCACAACATATGCTTTGAATAACCGTTGATGTAAAGGGTTATCAGAGGGGATGCTTTCGGAGGTGATTTCTGTGGTATATATCTTTGCCATAATCAGTAATGTCGGACCCGACTGCCGTCAGTGGGCGGACAAAATTAATTGAATATGAAGAACTATTCTGAAAGGAATATTTTAATTTGAACCAGATGATTTTTAGAATTCTAACCAGCTTTCTCCTGCTATTCAGTGTGGTAGCACCCGCACAGGTGCTCCGCGATATCAACTACAACTTCCGGTACAGCCCTGAATTACCATTTTCTTTTCAATGGAAGGTTATCCGGCAGGAAGGACAAGTAGACTTGTACTATCGACTTCAATTAAATGACACAACAAACTCACTCGACCCTTACTCTCTGGAGTGGGAAACTCGTAAATCCATAAGCGAGAAAAACGGAATCAAAATAGAAACCACACCCGAAACAATTGTTACCAAACGTTGGATACATACTGGAAAACTAAAGCTTAACCCCGATCCAACACAACAGATCATTGTCGCGCTGGTAGTCCGTGAGGATGAAAAAGCTAAAAAAATAGGATACCTTTTTCACAAACCAATTCCCCAACAAAAATCGCCATACCTGGCAAGCCCTGAAGGCTCCATGATGAATCCATTCATCAATAAGAATCAATCCGTAAAAATTGAAGGATTTGAGTCCGGAAAACCGGTGCACATTTCATATTACAATGATCCGTTTCCGGCCGCAGCCCCGGCATTTTCTACCGCCCAGGCCAAAGTAGCTATGACTATAAAACCCGATTCAACCTTTGCTCTGAATTCGTCATCCATGGTGAGTTTCACGCAAAAAGGTTTGTACCTGGCCCAGACCGATACTGCCTCCTCACAGGGTTTGGCATTTCGGGTGGAAGAGGATTACCCTAAACTTGGTAAGCTGGAAAGCCTGGCTGGTCCGTTAATTTACATTTGCACCAAACAGGAGTTTGAAAAACTTAAACTAGCCCGTAGCGATAAAAAGAAATTTGATCAGGTTATTCTGAGCATCACCGGAAATGCCGAACGCGCACGAACCTTTATGCGCAGTTACTTCAGGCGTGTGGAGTTAGCCAACGTGTATTTCAGTTCCTACAAAGAAGGTTGGAAATCAGACCGGGGCATGATGTACATCGTCTTTGGTGTTCCCGAAGAGGTGTACTTCTTTGAAGACCGTGAGGTATGGGAATACAAAAATGAAAATGCAAAGCTACGGTTTCACTTCGTGAAGTCCCCCACATTGTTCGATCCGGAGAATTATGTACTGATCCGCGATAAGAAATTTACCGACACCTGGTATCAAATGATTGATTTGTGGAGAAAGGCCCGATTCTAAAGAGAAGCTCCAGTATCAATTATCAAATTCCAAGTGAATTGATTGTGATTTGTGACTTGGAATTTGGAATTTTCCGACCATGGAAAAAACAGACATGATTTATGGTACCCGCGCGGTTATTGAAGCGATTAAGGCGGGTCGACAAATCGAAAAAATTTTCGTTCAAACCGGACTAAACAACGATTTAGCTAAGGAATTAGCCAGTGAAGCCCGCCAACACGAGGTGCCGTTGACCTTCGTGCCACAGGAGAAATTAAACCGGATGTCATCTGGTAATCATCAGGGGGTAATTTGCGTACTGTCTGCTATTGAGTATGCCTCCATCGATAACATCATTGATTTTGCCTATAGCAATGGTAAGGAGCCTTTCCTACTGATCCTCGACCGCATTACAGATGTTCGGAATTTTGGAGCCATTGCACGCACCGCTGAATGTGCCGGGGTGGATTGCATTGTGATTGGCGATAAGGGTAATGCGCCCATTACCAGTGATGCCATGAAAACCTCCGCAGGCGCGTTAAGTCTTTTACCGGTGTGCCGCGAGAAGGATTTAAAAAAGACGATAAAGTTTCTTCACGAAAATGGAATCATGGTAGTGGCCTGTACCGAAAAAGGGACTAAAAATATTTACGAGGTGGAATTCAATCGGCCGGTAGCCTTGATCATGGGATCAGAAGAAGACGGAATATCAGAAACGCTTTTACGCGATGCGGATGAATTAGTGAGAATCCCGCTGAAGGGCAAAATTGAGTCCTTGAATGTTTCAGTGGCAGCAGGCGTGGCGATGTATGAAGTGGTTAGACAGAAAGCAATGATCAAATAACAATGATCAATTGTCAATGTTGACTGTAACTAATTGACCATTGAAAAATTGATCATTGATCATTAAAGAAACTCCCCACCTCCCTGCATGGCCTTCACGTCATTAACAAATTTTCTAAACTGATCCTCCTTGTCCTTTTCGCACACAATAATCACGTTTCCAAATTCAGCAACTAAATAGCCATTTAGCCCCTGCACGACAATCAATTTATCTGGAGAAGAGGCTCGTATAATCGAGTTACGGGTATCATAAACCAGCGCTTTGCCCTTCACTACATTATTAAGCTCATCCTTAGATGATATCTCATGGATAGAGCCCCAGGAGCCTAAATCGCTCCAGGTAAAGTTTCCAAGGCATACAAATACATTGGTGGCCTTTTCCATCACACCATAGTCGATAGAGATGTTCTTGCACTGGCCATAGGCCTTCTCAATAGCATCCGCTTCTTCAGGTGTATTGAACGTTGGGACACATTCTTCAAATACCTCTGCCATTTCACTTAAGTGCGCTTGTAGGGCTTGTACAATGGCCTGTACGCCCCAAATAAAAATGCCCGAGTTCCACACAAAGTCTCCGCTATCCAAAAACTGTTTGGCCATCGATAACTCAGGCTTTTCAGTAAAGGTCTTCACCTTCTTGGCAAGTTTCTTATCGGGTAAATATTGGATGTACCCATAGCCAGTCTCCGGACGGGTGGGTGTTATTCCCAGCGTTAGCAATTTGTCCTGATCCTTGGCTTGTTCGGCCGCCCTCAGAATGATCTCATGAAACTCATCCTCTTTTAAAATCAAATGGTCGGAGGGGCTCACAACAATAACGGCATCACTATTTTGCTGCTTAATGCGGTAACTCGCATAAGCGATACATGCGGCCGTATTCTTCCGCATAGGCTCTCCTAAAATCTGACTTGGTTGTAAGTCTGGTAACTGTTCATGCACAATATGGGTATGCTCCTGATGTGTGACTACATAAATATTCTCTTTCGGACAAATCGCAGCAAAACGATCGTACGTAGATTGCAATAGTGTTTTGCCGGTACCCAATACATCGAGAAACTGTTTGGGTTTTGCGTTGCGACTGTAGGGCCAGAATCGAACCCCGACTCCCCCGGCCATCAACACTACATAAAGATTTTTATTCATGTAAAAAGAACGTTTGGACAACCGATCGCCAAGCAAGGACTTTAAAATACCCATTCTTATTGTAGATTTTAGAATGTAGATTTTTAGATTGAAATGCTTTTAGACTCCGTACCAAAAGTAAGGACATAATAATCTAAAATCGTAAACCTAAAATCTACAATTAGTTAAACGATGCCTTCTTTCAGCAAATCATGCAAATGAATAAACCCTGCAACCATTTCGCCATCCATTACTACCAATTGGGTGATACTATTCTCCTGCATCATGTGTAATGCCTTTACGGCAAACTCATCTTTCTCAATTCGCCTTGGGTTTTTGCTCATGATCTCTGCTGCCTTCACCTCTGTAATGTTAACATTTTTTTGAAGCATGCGCCTGAGGTCACCATCGGTAATGATCCCGAGTAGTTTTCGGTCTGCTTCAGCTACAGCAGTACATCCTAATCGCTTGGACGTAATTTCCAGGATCACATCTTTCAATGGGGCATCGGGCTTTACCATCGGAATTTGATTGTGCACAAAAACATCTGACACTTTAAGATAAAGCTGCTTTCCTAACGATCCACCCGGGTGATATTTGGCAAAATCCTCACTCGAAAAATTTCTCAATTCCAACAAGCAAACCGCCAGGGCATCCCCAATGGCCAGGTGCGCTGTAGTGCTGGTGGTGGGTGCCAGATTGTTTGGACAAGCCTCCTCACCAATGGTGGCATTTAAAATGTAATCGGCCTGTTCGGCCAGGTATGAATTTACATTGCTTACTAAGGCAACAAGTTTTGAACCTCTTCGTTTGAGCAGTGGTACAAGTACCTTTATCTCCGGAGTGTTACCACTTTTGGAGATACAGATGACAATATCGTCTTGCTGAATCATACCCAGATCGCCATGAATGGCATCTGCCGCATGCATAAACAAAGACGGAGTTCCGGTAGAGTTAAGGGTGGCCACAATTTTATTTGCAATTATGGCGCTTTTTCCAATGCCTGTTATGACAACACGGCCTTTGGCAGAATAAATCTCCTGCACACAAGCTTCGAAATTGTCGTCAATGTATTGGGTTAAATTCTGAATTGCATTGGATTCATTTAATAATACATCCCGTGCAATTTTTTTGATATTTTTTACTAAATTCAATGCTCTGTCAAAATTAGCTTTGTCTATAGGGCAAAGATACTGATTTGACACTTACTACTGTTAGGAATATGATGTTGGTTGAAGAGAAAGATGAGCTAAAACTAAAACTTAAGGAAGTTTTTGGCTACGGGCAGTTCCGCGGAAATCAGGAGACGGTTATCCGCAATGTGCTGGATGGAAGAAATACGTTCGTGATAATGCCCACCGGGGCCGGTAAATCGCTGTGTTACCAGCTTCCTGCCCTGATGAGGGATGGATTAGCCATCGTGATCTCCCCGCTTATCGCGTTAATGAAGAACCAGGTTGACCAGCTGAATGCCTATGGCGTGAATGCCCGGTTTTTGAATTCTACGCTCTCCAAAGGTGAAATTACCAGACTCAAAAAAGATTGCATGAACGGCATCGTGAAGCTGCTATACGTGGCTCCCGAGTCGATGAATAAGGAGGAGAATATTGAATTCCTGAAGAAAGTAAATGTATCGTTTGTCGCCATTGATGAAGCACACTGTATCTCAGAATGGGGCCACGATTTTCGTCCGGAGTATCGGAGAATAAAAACCATCATTCAGCAGTTTGGTGACTTGCCTGTAGTGGCACTGACTGCTACGGCAACGCCAAAAGTTCAGCTTGATATTCAGAAGAATTTACAGATGGAGGATGCTGACGTGTTCATGTCGTCCTTCAATCGCAAAAATTTATACTACGAAGTTCGCCCGAAGAAGGAAACCAAGAAGCAACTCATCCGCTTCATGCGCGAACACAAAGGCAAATCAGGAATTGTGTATTGCCTTAGCCGCAAAAAGGTAGAAGAGATTGCACAACTTCTTTCCGTAAATGGTTTTAAAGCTGCGCCTTATCATGCAGGATTAGATCCGGATGTGCGCGAAAAGAATCAGGATGACTTCTTAAATGAAGAAACAGATATAATCGTAGCCACAATTGCCTTCGGAATGGGAATCGATAAACCCGATGTTCGGTTTGTCGTGCATTACGATGTTCCCAAATCATTGGAGGGGTACTACCAGGAAACCGGTCGTTCCGGTCGCGATGGTTTGGAAGGACACTGCCTGATGTTCTATAGTCATAACGACTTAAGCAGGCTCGAGAAATTCAACAAAGACAAATCCGTACAAGAGCGGGAAAATGCCCGCATCCTTTTACAGGAAATGGAATTCTACGCTGAGTCACCGGTATGCCGCAGACGTCAGCTGTTGCACTACTTCGGTGAAGAGTTTAAGGAAGACAATTGTGGCATGTGCGACAATTGTGTTCACCCTCGCGAACGCTTTGACGGAATGGAGTATGTAGTCATGGTGTTACAGGCGGTGAAGCAGACCAACGAACGCTTTGGACTCGGACACCTTGTACATGTTATTCGTGGCATTGAAGATGAGTATGTGAAAAGCTACGGTCACTTTGATCTTGCGATATATGGAAAGGGCGGAGATGAAGATGCCGATTTCTGGAAATCCGTGATTCGTCAAACGTTGATTTTCCAATATCTGGAAAAGGATATTGATAATATCGGAGTATTAAAAATTTCAGCACGAGGTGAGGCCTTCCTGAAGAAACCTCATTCCATCGAGCTGGCACGCGACCACGACTTCACAACAGAAATTGAAGATGAGGAAGTATCGTCAGAAAAAGCTCCTGCCAATGCAAAAGCTTACGATAGTACTCTTTTTGAATTGCTGAAGAACCTCCGAAAGAAAATCGCCAAGGACAAAGATTTACCTCCGTATGTGATTTTCCAGGATCCATCACTGGAAGAAATGGCCACCACCTACCCCACCACCAAGGAAGACCTTGCTCAGGTGAACGGTGTGGGTATGGGCAAGGTGAACAAGTTTGGCGCTGAGTTTCTGGAACTTATTCAGAACTACATCGATGAAAACGATATTGAAACGGCTACGGAAATTGTAGTTAAGTCATCAGTAAATAAATCAAAGACCAAAATTCTCATTATCCAGCAAATTGATCGTAAGGTTGATTTGGAAGAAATTGCGGAAACCGCTCACATCAGTTTTAATGAATTACTAAACGAAATCGAAAACATCAGCTACTCAGGAACGAAGCTGAATTTGAATTATTATATCGATCAGATTATCGATAAGCACAAGCAGGACGACATCCATGACTATTTCATGAATGCCCAAACGGATAGTCTGGAAGAAGCATTAAATGATCCCAACCTGGCGGATTACTCAGAGGAAGACATCCGGTTAATGCGGATTCAGTTTATGAGTGAGTACGCTCATTAAATTCAACGTTTCAGGTTCAGGGTTTAAAGTTTGATCGTTTAACTTTGAACCTTGAACTATGAATCCCATCTTTGAGACTTTTTAGGACAGTCTCATGAATATTCTCATTATCGGAAGTGGTGGTCGTGAACATGCCTTCGCATGGAAAATCAAGCAAAGCAACTTGTGCGAAAAACTTTTTGTAGCCCCTGGAAATGCGGGTACGGCTGCCCTTGCAGAAAACGTTCCGATTGCTGTAGATGATTTTCATGCCCTTGGGAAACTGTGCCTTGAAAACAAAATTGAACTGGTAGTGGTGGGGCCTGAGGTTCCTCTGGTGAAAGGTATTCGCGATTATTTTGAAAATGATCCTGCCCTTGCTGCGATTGCTATGGTTGGGCCCGGTAAAATAGGTGCACAACTCGAAGGCAGCAAAGATTTTTCCAAGCAGTTTATGCTGCGGCATAACATTCCTACGGCTAAGGCCAGAACCTTTGAGGCGCATGAATTGAGGGAAGCTCTTCAGTATTTGGAAACCTGTAAACCTCCTCTTGTACTAAAAGCTGATGGACTTGCGGCCGGTAAGGGTGTAATCATCACCGATGATTTAGATGAGGCAAAGACCGTGATGAAGGAAATGCTTCAGGATAAAAAATTTGGTGATGCCAGTGCAAAAGTTCTTGTAGAAGAATTTTTGAAAGGCATTGAGCTGTCTGTCTTTGTTCTTACAGACGGAGAAGATTATGTAATTCTGCCAGAGGCAAAAGACTATAAGCGTATTGGTGAGGGGGATACCGGTCCTAACACAGGCGGTATGGGTGCTGTTTCGCCTGTAATTTTTGCCGACCAAGCGTTCATGAAAAAAGTAGAAGACCAGGTGATCAGGCCCACCGTAGCAGGACTTAAAAAAGAAAACATTTCCTACCAAGGTTTTATCTTCATCGGGTTGATGAATGTAAATGGTAGCCCTTTTGTGATAGAATACAACGCACGTATGGGTGATCCGGAAACCCAAGTGGTATTGCCGCGGATCAAGAGCGATCTGGTTGAATTACTTTATGCTGCCGGAAAGGGCCAGTTAAAAAATGCATCGATTGAAACTGAGAATCAATATGCCGTAACGCTCTCCATGGTTTCCGGGGGCTATCCGGGAGAGTATGAAAAGGGAAAAGAAATTCATGGACTCGAAAAACCATCCCATGCGATTTTTTTCCATGCCGGTACCAAAAGAAAAGATCAGAAAACACTCACCGATGGTGGGCGTGTGATTTCCGCTACAGGTTTAGGCAAAAGCCTTGACTCTGCCAGGGCAAAAGCCTATGAAGGGGCTTCACAGCTTCACTGGGAAGGCTTATATTACCGAAAAGATATCGGGCAGGATTTGTTAACTTTGAAAGCGTAATGCACCAAAAATGAATAGTTATTTACTCAATGATACTTTCCGCACAATCCATCAATCTAAAACCTGCCTGCCGATAGGCAGGTCTAAAATCTAAAATCCTCAACGATGGGTTGTTCATGCGGAACCAAGAAAGATGGCAAAGTTGCCGGCTGCGATAATAACGGAGCCTGTGGCACAGGCGGCTGTAATAAAATGAATGTGTTTGATTGGCTTTCCAACATGGAAATGCCCGGCCATACAGGGTTTGACATCGTGGAGGTTCGCTTTAAGAACGGACGCAAAGATTTTTATCGCAATACTGATAAATTATCCCTTACTACAGGCGATGCCGTGGTGGTAGAAGTACCCAATGGTCATCATGTTGGTTATGTGTCCTTGCAGGGAGAATTGGTACGCCTGCAAATGCAAAAGAAAAAAATTGCCAACGATAGCGAAATCAAAAAAATTTACCGGCTGGCTCACCAAAAAGACCTGGAAAAGCTGGAGGAAGTGAAAAAGCGGGAATTGCCTACACTTTACCGTACCCGCGAAGTTATTCGGGAGTATAAACTCCAAATGAAATTATCGGATGTAGAGTATCAGGCCGATAATACAAAGGCTACATTCTTTTACTCTGCAGAAGACCGGGTGGATTTTCGTGAACTCATCAAACGATTGGCGACAGAATTTAGGATTCGGGTGGAAATGCGACAGATTAGTTTGCGCCAGGAGGCAGGACGATTGGGTGGCATTGGTGTTTGTGGACGGGAATTGTGTTGCTCAACCTGGTTGGGCGATTTCAAAAATGTGGCTACCAGTGCAGCCCGGTATCAAAACCTTTCGCTCAATCCAAGTAAACTTTCAGGGCAGTGCGGCCGATTGAAATGCTGCCTGAACTACGAGTTGGAGACCTATATGGAAGCTCTTCAGGATATTCCGAAAATAGAAACTCCGCTTCTCACCGAACAAGGTGAAGCACGCCTCCAGAAGACCGACATCTTCCGCAAGATTATGTGGTTTGGGTACAGTGAAGAGAATACCTGGTACCCGTTGAATGTGGAACGCGTTAATGAAATTTTGGAATTAAACCGTGCCGGAAAGAAGCCGGCCAATCTGGAAGAGGACGTTGTTGCTGAAAAAATTCCTATTCAAACCCTGAACAGCGATCTTGAAAAAATGGATCAAAAATTCAGAGATAAGTCGAAGCGGAAGAAAAAGAAACGTAAAAAGGGAGGGCGTGATAATCGCAATCCGAACCCTAATCAAAACCAAAATCAAAACCGGAATCCCAATCAGCCCAGGAATCCAAATCAAAACAAACCCCGAAAACAGGAATGAGGAGTATTGCCTTCTTGGTTGTGATTGGATTCATGATCACCGCCTGCGATGATTCACGCGTATATGAACAAAACTATGATTTCAGTGAGCGGTATTGGCTAATGGCTGAAAAACCTTCCTTCGATTTCACGATTCAGGATACTACCCTTCACTACAATTTGTTTTGCAATATCCGAAACAGTGTAGCCTATCCCTATTCCCGAATCTTTATCCGTTATTCCCTGCAAGACTCCAGTAAAAACGAATTAAAGAATGAGATGATCACCAGTTTTCTGTTTGATGAAAAGACAGGAAAACCATTTGGCAGTAGTGGGTTGGGAGATATTTACGATCAGCAGCCTGAACTATTGAGGGATTTTAAATTCAATACTCCGGGTACTTATTCCATCACGTTTGAACAATTTATGCGCACCGATACCTTGCAGGGTGTGTTAGCGGTGGGGGTTCGAGTGGAGACTTCAGCTGAGAAGAAATAAAAAAACCTGTTAGGCACTACACCTAACAGGTTCATATCTGATCACTTTTACATTATACTTTTGCGGGTACCTTCTTAGGGTCCTCCTTTGTATCAAAGTCAAGTACAATAGGACCTGCAATAAAGACAGAGGAAAAGGTTCCTACTACAATTCCGACAAAGAGTGCGAAAGAGAATCCGCGAAGCACTTCCCCGCCAAAAATAAGAAGTACTACAACTACAACGAGAGTGGTACCTGCAGTAATGATGGTACGTGACAAGGTGTCGTTGATCGCATCATTCACAATTTTACGGGCATCATGTGATGTGCCCAGGCCAATGTACTCCCTGATACGGTCGAAAATGATCACCGTATCGTTAATGGAATAACCAATAACTGTAAGAATGGCCGCTACGAATACCTGGTCAACTTCCAAACTAAATCCGAAGGCGCTGGCAATGGCGAAAGCCGCGAATACGAATAACACATCGTGAATCGTAGCGATGATGGCACCAGCACTATACTGCCACTTTCTAAAGCGAATGAGAATGTAAATGAAAATCGCTATCAGGGAGAACAAACTAGCCTTCCAGGCTGAGTTTCGAATATCATCGGCCACGGTTGGTCCAACCTTTGAAGAGCTCGCTAACACAAAATGCTGATCATCCGGCTGTGACCCATTTTCTAAAAACTTCAAGCCGCTGAACTTTTCAAGGCCAGTTACTAACGCCTGCTTTACTTTGTTGTCTGATTCTTCCGAATCATCCTCGATCAGGTATGATGTGGTAACTTTTACGATACTGTTGCTTCCGTAATTCTTTACTTCTGTACTTGATTTCTCAAAGCTTTCGCCTAAGGCTACTTTAATATCGGTGGCCACAACGGGCTTACTAAAGGAAACCACATAGGAACGACCTCCCTTAAAATCCACACCCATGTTCAGACCACTGGTGAACGTTAACACTAATCCAATCACAATGATGATGGAGGAGATTCCATACGCTATCCTGCTATTTTTTACAAATTCAAAGTGACGTCTCTTTTTCACCAGGCTAGTGATTCCGGTTTCGAATGAAACATGGCTGTCATCACCTTTGCGGGTCATCCACTCTACAATAACACGGGAAATGTAAACAGCCGTAAAAAATGAAGTCAGGATACCGATGATCAACACAATCGCAAATCCTTTAATAGGACCTTGACCCAGGATAAACAAGAATACCCCTGTTAGCAATGTTGTTAGGTTTGAGTCAAAGATTGTCCAGAAGGCCTTACTATAGCCCGCTTTAATGGCTTCCTTCAATTTACGACCATGCGCTATTTCTTCTTTGATACGTTCAAAAATCAACACGTTCGCATCCACCGCCATACCCATGGTTAGTACAATACCGGCAATACCCGGAAGGGTAAGGGCAGCATTAAATTGTGCCAAAATTCCAAGGATGAAGAAGATGTTAAATAATAAGGCAATGTTGGCTACAAACCCACTCTTCGAATAGTAGGCTACCATGAAGATCACCACAAGAGCCAAACCAGCCGCCATAGAAATCAAGCCCTGATTTTGTGCTACTTTTCCAAGGGTTGGCCCTACAATGGCTTCCTCAACAATCTTGGTGGGTGCCGGAAGTGATCCAGCCTTTAAAATATTAGCCAAGTCTTTCGCTTCTTCCACCGTAAAATTTCCAGAGATGGAAGAATTTCCATTTGGAATTTCACCATTAACAAACGGTGCAGAGTAGACCGTGTTATCCAATACAATGGCAATGCGTCCTTTAGGAGTTTTATTAGCAGCTTCAGCAGTCATTTTGGCCCAAACACGAGTACCCGCTGCATTCATGGTCATGCTCACTGCAGGACGAGCATATTCATCCAAATCCTGCCGCGCATCGTTGATTACCTCTCCGCTAAGTTTTGCTTTTCCATTACGCCCTAAGTCAAGGAAGTAAAGTTGAAGCGCCTCTGTTGCACCGTAATCCTTATCCGGTTTATTACCCCAATACACCCCTACATTGCGCGGTAATAAGCTGCGAACATCATCTCGTTTAAAAATGCTGTTAATGGCTGCCGTGTCTTTTATGGTATAGCGAAAAGTACTGGGCGGGTTACTCAGGGCAAACAGGGGAGAAATGTTTAGGTTACGTAGTGAGTCTAATCCACTGGTGGTACTATCACCTGCTGTTTGAAGCTGCTTTTCAAGTTCTGACGCTGCTGAGTCCGCTTGTGCGGTTGACTGTGTTTCACTTCCTGGTGTTGTGGAAACGGATGCCAACGAAGCACTGGCTTGCTGTTCCTTTACCAATACACCATTAATGGCCATCAGGGAAGTATTCAAATCGTTAGGCTCCAATACATCCCAGAATTCCAATCGGGCAACACCTTGCAAAAGTTTACGTACACGGGCAGGGTTATCCGCTCCGGGAATTTCAATTTGAATTCGACCTGTACCCGGTAAGCGCTGAATGTTAGGTTGTGAGGTACCAAACTGATCCAGGCGATTACGAAGAATTGTATACGACCGGTCAATGGCACTTTCAATTTCTTCGTTAACTACAGCCATCACCGCTTCATCTGCATCGTTAATGCTAATGCGACCACGCGTGGTGGTGGATGCAAAAATGGGTGCTAATTTTTTACCGGGATTAGCTTCACGGTAAGAATCAAAGAAAAGCGAACTAAAACTTTCCTGACTATTCTTTTGCTTTTCGCGGGCTGAAATAAGCGCCTTCACAAAAGAAGAGTCTTGGTTATTACCACTCAACCCCCTGATGATGTCCACCGGAGAAACCTCCAGGGTAACATGCATTCCGCCTTGCAAGTCAAGGCCACGACTGAGTTCATTATCCTTTACTTCTTTGTAGGTAAACTCTGCCCCAAATAAATTGTAAACAGGTTTATTCCATACTGAATCCAGGTATGTTTGCTTTTTACTGAGATTCACGATTCCATTGGAATCAGTGGCATAATCAATAGCGTCTTGTTGCACCCCACTCGCCACAAAAGTGAACGATAAGTAATACAGGCATAGTGCTGTGACGATGGCGGTTAATACAATGACAAATCCTTTGTTTTGCATAAAAATAAAAATTTATAAATAGGTGATAAAACGTGCGACAGGTCTCCCATAATGAAGCCTGGAAAAAAACTAATAATTGAGATTACGGAGCGTTGGGAGAGATAATAAACCTGAACAGCGTTTGAAAAAATCGGTCAACAGGAAAAACAATTTCTGTTGATTCTTCTTGTTCAGATTTTACTTCAAAAAGAATCCCCCATAAGAAAGAAAGATCCTGATTGATCTCAATATGAGAGGTAGAGGATATGGTGCTGGAGGGAATTGAAATGTAGCTTTCATGCCCGGTCTTTTGATCATGCTGCTCCGCCTCTACCTTTTTTTGGCAATACGTAGCGGCCTGAAAATAGAAAAGTTGAGAAAATACAATAACTATGGCGGTAGCAATACCGGCCAGAAGCATTAAAATCCTATATCTTCCGAGACTTTTCATAAAGGCCTACAAAAGTAGATAATTCGTTAAAAAATGAAAGTCTTATTGGAAAAATCTAATTGGAAGGGAAGAATCAAAACCCCTTCAGTTTGGCTTTAATTGCCAATGTAAGCAGGTCAAGCGCCTTATTGAATTGGTTGTTATTCGGAATAACGATGTCTGCCCGGTGTTTTAAAGGCTCAATCAAACTCTCATACACCGGCATAACATGGTTTTGGTAACGATATAGCACATCGTCCAGATCATACCCGCGTTCTTCATTATCTCTCCTAATTCTCCGGCTAAGCTTGAGATAGTCTTTAGCTTCAATAAAAATCTTGAAATCAAGTTCCCTTTCGATTTCCGGAAAGTACTGTACAAACAAACCTTCAATAATAATTACAGGGGCCGGCTTGAACTCCAATATTTTCGGAACAACATTTGGGTTGTTGAATACATACTCCTGTTTCCTAAGTACCTCACCCCGTTTCAATACCTGGATATCGTGTTGAAATTGCTTAAAGTCGATGGATTCAGGTAAATCAAAATTTTTGATTCCACGATCATCCTCCTTTTGCGTTTCACGTGGATGATAATAATGGTCCTGTGAAATCAAACAAATTTCACGATCACTAAAACGGCTTGCCAGGCTATTGATAAAAAACGTTTTCCCTGATCCGCTTCCTCCGGTAATACCAATGGTGAAAGGAGAACTCATGCGTACTTTACTTTCATAAAATTTATAAGTTTTTTCACAGCTATTGCACGATGGCTGATTAAATTTTTTTCAACGAGCTCCATCTCCCCAAAACTCTGTTGATATCCTTCGGGTTGAAACACGGAATCATACCCAAAACCCTTAGTCCCTCTTCTTTTTGGAAGAATAATGCCATTGACAATTCCCTCAAAGGTGTTTATCCCATCAGGTTCAACCCATGTAATAACCGCTTTAAATCTCGCTTTTCGATTTTGAAAAGACTTTAGATTCGCCAACAAGAGGTCAATATTATCCTCACTGCTTTTGTGCTCTCCAGCATATCGGGCTGAATAAACTCCTGGAGCACCACCTAACGATTCAACTTCAAGACCTGTATCATCGGCAAAGCAGGCGATTCCGTACCGCTCAAACACATAGTTAGCTTTCTGAAGAGAATTTCCCTCAATGGTGTTTTGCGTTTCAGGTAATTCTTCATTGCAGCCAATATCGTGGAGACTCTTTAGCTGAAAAAAGGGCCCTAACAGGGCCCTGATTTCTTCAAGTTTATGCTGATTATTGGTTGCGAAACAAATCGGTGTCATTCAATCACATCCAAAAGTTCAATTTCAAAAATTATATTTGAATTGGCTGGCACATTTGGTGAGGCTTGATTTCCATAAGCAAGGACCGAAGGCACATAAAATGTTGCTTTACCTCCTTCGCTCAAAAGTTGTAGGCCTAACATTACACCATGTGGATAATTGATTGGTCTGCTGCTAAACAAGGCAGATGGCTCAACAATTTGATTATAAAATTCATTCCCGTTGGATAGCAAACTAGCCTTATAGGTTACTTTTACTTGATCATAAAGTGAAGGAATATCGCCTGTACCTGGTTCTGTGATCACATACCGCATCCCACTCTCATGCTGAACGGCTGTTATGGACTGCGCGTCCAGGTATGCATCAATTTCGACAATATCCTCATCTAGCTTTTCAAGTTGCTGTGCTGTTTGGGTTACACTCTCCAACTCTACTTCAAAAATCAAATTGGCATTTCCAGGAATTGCCCCACTTCCATTGGGACCGTACGCCAGACCGGAAGGAATATATAATGTTGCAAAACTCCCTTCTGGTAACATCGAAAGTCCAATTTGCCATCCCAGAATATAGTTAGTCAACTTTCCATACACTGTTCCCGCATCAAACAATGCACCATTGGATAATAATCTCCCGGTATAATTTACTTTCAGATCATTGCCAATATTAGGTGGGAGCCCATCTGTTCCAATTTCATCCACTACCAACCGAATCCCCGAAGCATCTCTTATAACATTTGTAATTCCATTTGCTGCCAGATATTCATCAATTGCTTTAATGTCCTTTTCCAACTGTGCGGTTGAAGAAACTCCACCATCATCAAAACAGGACAATAAAATAAATGAGAATACAATCGTTACTATTTTACTTTTCATACTTGCTATTTTAAATCCACTACTTCCAAATCAAATACCAAAACAGAATTCGGTTTAATTATTTCACTTCGCTGCTGCGGGCCATATGCCAGCGATGAAGGAACATAAACTGTTGCTTTTGAGCCCTTGTTCATAAGCTTTAACGCCTCATGCCAACCCTTTATTACACTTGTTTGATCAATGGTAACATCATAGGGGGTATAGGGTTCGCGCCTAGCATCATAAATACCTTTTTGTTCAGCTACTGACTTATCGCTGCTGTCAAAATATTGCCCATCCAGCATATACCCTGTATAATTGACTTTTGCCACCTGGCCAGACTTTCCATTTTCACCGATACCGGGTTTGGTAATAACATAGCGCAATCCGGATTCCGTCTTCTCTGCCACTATACCTTTTCCGGTCAGGTATGCATCAATTGCCGCAATATCCTTTTCAAATTGGACAGCCTGCTGTTTCATCATGAATTCATTTTGAAACGCCATAAAGCTATCACGACTCATGATAGCATTAACCTTAATGCTATAACTCAACATGAGTGTAGTATCAAAACCAGGGGGTACGGGCCCTTTTAACATGTCCTTGAAAAAATCTTTGATGGAAATTCCCATGGTTATGCTGTCTCCTTTTGACACCATACGAAGCATTTGAACCATCCCATTTTCAGTAGGAATGGCTGCGCTGTCCGCAATTAAAATGGCAGCCGGAAAGTCCTCTTTGAAAGTATCTGTCCACACGGAATCCTTTGAGTCTTTAAAAAGATAATTGAACACCAGTACCTCTTCAGCTTTTGGGAGTATACCATCACCGGCTTTCACAACCTTAAATTTCAATCCGCTCGGTGTTTCTTTTTCTGATTTATCGCACGCTACGCACAGCAACAACAACAAACCAAACAGCACATTCGTAATTCTCATAGTTTTACTTAGTTATTAAATTATTCGTTTACAATTAATTTTTCCTTGTACTCGGGAAGAATGATCAGAAGTTTCTGAAGGGTTTGCTCCAAGGTTGTACTGGATGTTCCACCCGAAGCATTCTTATGTCCACCCCCATCAAAATATTTTCTTGCCAACTCATTTACATTAAAGTTGCCAAGGGAGCGAAAGGATAATTTGATACTGTCCTTACGTTCATAAATCATGACCGAAAGCCGAACACCCTTGATCGAAAGACCATAATTCACAAAACCCTCTGTATCCCCAGTTTGAGAACCAAATCTCTTTAACTCTTCGGCTGAAAGGGTCATGTAAGCCGTGTGATATTCGGGAAGCACTTTTAATTTTTCACCCAACACAAAACCCATGAGGCGCAATCGTTCCAATGAGTTGGTGTCATAGATAAGTTTTGACACTTTAGTCGGATTCGCACCAAGCCTTACCAACTCCGAAGCAATCAAAAACTCTTCATGCCTCGTATTGGAGTGCCTGAAACCACCCGTATCGGTCATGATGCCCGCATACAAACAATCAGCAATGGCAGAATCAATTTCCTGAACGTCATTAAGCTCTGCAATCAGATTAAATACCAGGCCAGCAGTAGAGGCTGCTCGTGCATCCCACTGGTTGAACTCTGCAAAATCTTCAGGCTCTAAATGATGGTCAATCAATACTTTCTTGGCAGATGATTTCCTCACGAACTCCGTTAACTCCTCAATTCTGTTCAAGGCAGAAAAATCAAGACAGAATATTACTTCTGCTTCTTCAATGTGCCTGGCAATTCGCGCTTCGCGACTTTTATCAAACGCCAACACGGCTTCATTTCCCGGCATCCAATGCAAAAATTCCGGGTAATCGCTGGGTGTAATTACCTGAACGAAATGTCCCTTCTTCTTTAAATACCCGGCCAGTCCCAGGGAAGAACCCAAAGCATCCGCATCGGGCTTGTGATGGGTCACAATCACCACTTTACGCGGTTGAGCCATAAAATCCTTAAATGCGCGGATATTCTGCATGGACAGTTTTCAGAAGGGGCAAAAATAATCAGGATTTTCAGGATTTCAGGATAATTGGATTCATTCGCTGAATTTCATGGATTTAAGGGGATAAACACTATTTTTGCGGCCGAAAAATTAGATTATACAAACATGGCAGGAAACAGAACATTTACGATGATTAAGCCTGATGCCGTTGGCGCAGGAAACACAGGTGCAATTACCAAAATGATTGAGGAGGCGGGCTTTCGCATTGTGGCGATAAAAAAGACACAACTTACCAAAGAGCGCGCAGGTCAGTTTTATGCTGTGCATAAGGAGCGATCTTTTTACAATGATCTTACTGCTTATATGTCCTCCGGAACGATCGTACCCATGATTCTGGAAAAAGACAATGCCGTTGAAGATTTCCGTAAATTGATTGGTGCCACTGATCCAGCCAAAGCTGCACCCGGTACCATTAGGAATTTATTTGCTAAGTCAATTGATGCCAACGCGATCCACGGATCGGATAGCGATGTGAATGCTGAGATTGAAGGAAGCTTCTTCTTCGCAAAAACAGAACAGTTTTAAGTTCCAAATCACAAATTCCAAGTTTCAAGCTTGAATTTTGAAGTTTGAGATTTGGAATTTTTTATTGCCACAATTTTTCCGGGTACACTCCCTGGCTGACCAAAGACTTTATTTTGCCTGACACCTCATCCTTGTCCTCTTTGTAGGTAACACCAAACCAGATATCTCCTCCTCCGATAACTTTCACTTTGCCCAATCCCTGTTTGATCATGTAGTTGCCGATTAGCGGAATAAAAAACTCCGCTTTTGGATTTTTACTGTTTTCTTTTAAAAATTCAAGAAAGAATTTTTCGATCAAGGGAAAAATTGACGGGTGAAATCCCCAAAAATTCATAGACGTTGGGGTATCCGGACTTAACTCAAGATCACCATCCTTCTCCTTGGATATAATTTTTCCATTCTCCTTTACAATCGTAGTTCGTTCAACTACGGTTTTCAAATAGCCAGCTGAATCTTGTTCACCACACCCACGAGATACGCTTCCATTTTCTGAAAGAACATTCTTCAATGTATATCCGACCATGGCATGAGCACCCTGAGTATCGCTTTCAAAAAATCTAGCCACGGACTCAAAGGCAGCTCTCCCATAAAAATCATCGGCATTGATTACCGCAAAAGGCTCATGAATTGCATTTCGTGCGCACAACACAGCATGCGCAGTGCCCCAAGGCTTTGTACGCTCAGTATTTTGAAATTCTTTGGGTACCATGGTGTCTAAGGATTGTATCACAAACTCGACCTCAATTTTTCCTTTTAGCCTTGGTAGAAAAATTTCCTTCACGGTTTCCTTTATTTCTTCGCGCACAATAAAAACTACTTTAGTAAACCCCGAACGAATAGCATCAAAAAGGGAGTAGTCCATGATCGTTTCGCCACTGGGGCCAAAACCATCAATTTGTTTGATACCGCCATAGCGGCTTCCCATTCCTGCCGCCAATACCAATAGGGTTAAATTTTTTTTATTGCTCATTTGTGCTTTGATTTATCTCCATATTATCGAAATCAAAAATAGAGGCTATGAACCGAAATGCAAATCAATATACATACTCGATTGTCATAATTGGTACATTATTTTTCATTTTCGGTTTTGTCACCTGGCTCAATGGCACACTTATTCCTTTCTTAAAACTGGCCTGTAATTTAGAAACGGACGCACAAGCGCTACTGGTAACCTTTGCATTTTACATGGCCTATTTTTTCCTCGCCATACCTTCTTCATTTATTCTCAATAAAACAGGTTTCAAAAAAGGCATGTCGCTAGGGCTACTGGTGATGGCCATAGGGGCGCTCATTTTTATACCCGCTGCACAAAGTCGAAGCTTTGCGTTATTCTTAACAGGACTTTTTGTTCAAGGAATGGGACTTGCCCTACTTCAGACCGCGTCTAATCCTTATATCTCCATCATCGGCCCGATCGAATCTGCCGCCAAGCGCATCAGCATCATGGGCATCTGTAACAAATTAGCCGGTGCACTCAGTCCCATTATTTTGAGCGCTATTGTTCTCAATCGTGCTACAGAAGTCGAATCTAAAATCATGGCCGCAACGGATGCTGCCACGCGAGATGTACTCTTACAAGAATTAGCCAGTAAAATTATTCTACCCTATGAAATTATGGCGGGCGTACTGGTGCTCTTAGCACTTATGATCTATTATTCATCTCTTCCGGAAATTGACATGGGTGTTGAAGAGTCTACAGATTCAATCACCACAAAAAGTAAAACGAGTATACTTCAGTTTCCACATCTACTGCTGGGTGTCTTGTGTATATTTGTTTACGTAGGTGCGGAAGTAATGGCAGGAGATGTGATCGGGCCCTATGGTCGGGCTATCGGATTAAGCCTGGATGAAACAAAAATCTTTACAACGTATACGTTATGTTCCATGTTGGTGGGGTATGTGATTGGCATTATCACTATTCCTAAATATATCCATCAGGAAAACGCCCTGAAATATTCTGCGTTGATCGGCTTACTCTTTTCTGTTTTAGCCTATTTCACCAGTGGCTATACCTCCATCGTATTTATTGCGTTGTTAGGTCTAGCTAATGCTCTCATGTGGCCTGCTATTTTCCCGTTAGCCATCGATGGCCTGGGAAGGTTCACAAAAATTGGTTCTGCCTTATTGATCATGGGTATTGCCGGGGGGGCTATTATTCCGCAAGTCTACGGTAAACTCGCTTTAGTGATTGAGCCACAGGCTGCCTTCTTGTTCTGTATGCTCCCCTGTTACGTATACATCCTCTATTTCTCCATGAGGGGCTTTAAAGCAGGAAGAGTTTAATCACCCGCTACGCGGGATTTTTCTTAAAAATTTCAATTCCCACTGTCCAGTTTGTGGAAGTTGATCCGTCATAGGGTAAATTATGTTCAATTAAACCCTATTCAACAAGTATGGAAAAGTACATGTTCATTTTTATTGGAGGAGACCCCAGTCATTTATCACCAGAAGCTCAGCAGGCCCATATGCAAAAGTGGTTTGCATGGGTTGAAAAGCTTAGTCAGGAGAAAAAATATGTAGCCGGTGAGGCGCTGCTTCCGGGAGGGAAAACGATTCGGGGGTCCAAAAAATCAGTAACCGATGGCCCATATGCCGAAGGGAAAGAAATAGTCGGTGGTTTTTTTGTAGTAGAAGCAAAAGATTTAAACGAAGCGGTGGAAATGGCAAAGGCATGCCCTGATTACGAGTTGGGCGGCATTGTGGAGGTTCGTGAGGTGATGAAATTCGACAACCTGTAAATGAAAAGTGGCGAATGGTTATTTTTATGAATGCCTGAGCAAACCATAAATCAGCTGGTCGGCCATCTCTTTCGACACGAGTCGGGAAAGATGGCCGCTGTGTTAACACGGATTGTTGGACTACAAAATTTAGAACTTGCCCAGGATCTTGTTCAAGACACCTTGCTTAAAGCCATTCATACGTGGAAAATCAAAGGTATACCTGAAAATCCTTCTGCCTGGCTATATACCGTAGCGAAACGAAAGGCGCTGGATGCCATCCGCCAGAAAAAAATTCATACTGAAATTGAGAGCGAATTGGCGAAGGCATTTCAGTCGGAATGGACAATGGCTCCGGCTGTGCAACATCTCTTCTTTGATCATGAAATTGAAGACAGTCAACTAAGAATGATGTTTGCCTGTTGTCACCCAGCTATTCCATATGAATCGCAACTGGCCTTAACACTAAAGACGCTTTGCGGATTAAGTGTTTCAGAAATTGCACATAGCTTCTTAACGAATGAGGAAACCATTACCAAACGATTATACCGGGCGCGCGAAAAAATCAGGGAAGAGAAAATCGATTTAGAACTACCTTCTTCCCAAACCCTGCTCAGTAGATTAGAAACAGTTTTACACACGCTATATCTCCTCTTTACCGAAGGGTATAATTCCTCTCACCCTGATCAGCTCATCCGTCATGATTTATGTGAAGAGGCCATGCGATTGTGCTTGCTGCTCACCAAAAAATCCTTAACGGATTTACCCAATACACGCGCGCTCATGGCATTGATGTGCTTTCAGGCTTCACGGGAAGATGCCCGATTAACTTCCTCCGGAAATATCATCTTGCTCAAACATCAGGACAGAAGATTGTGGAATCAAGAACTGATTGAAAAAGGCAATGCCTACCTTAATGCTTCAGCGGATGGTGATGCCTTTAGTGAGTATCACCTGGAGGCGGCCATTGCTGCGTGCCATTCCCGAGCCGAATCCTTTGAGGCAACCGACTGGAGGGGTATGCTTCGTCTATACGAATTACTTTCCTCGATCAAGTCAGATCCCTTTGTGGAAATGAATAAAGCCATTGTGTTAGGGTTGGCCGAGTCGCCTGAAAAAGGGTTGGAAGCACTAAAGGGTATTACAGGTCTTGAAAATAATTCCATCTACCATGCAGCCATGGGCGATTTCCATCAACAGTTCAACCATACCATGGAGGCTAAAGCCTATTACATGAAGGCCATCAGCCTGACCAAATCAAAATCAGAGATTGAATTACTTCAGGAAAAAATTACTTCATTAACTTAGCTATTTCCTTCACGATTGTTTTCTCCCGCTCTTCCCAATCGCCCTCAACTTTTATATAGCTAATATTTCTTCGCTCTAGTTCACTTCTAAAAATCTCATACATTTCTTCCCTTCGCTTTTCCTCTCCAATATCACGCAAGACATCGTGCACCCAGGGTACATCAATATCAAATAAAAAATACAGATCATATTCCACCATTTTCTCCAGTTCATATAATATCGGAGGAACTACCTTTAAATAATGCCTGGAGTAAATCTGCGTAGTGATCAAATCCGTATCGCAAAACAGAATTTTATTCGCTTTTCTTGCTTTTTGAAAAATCCTTTCCGTTTGCGCCCTTCCGATCATAATGATATCCTCCCGTGTAAAATCATTGGAGGTGATCAATTCGCGGGCTACTTCAGGCACAAATTCGGTTTTGTAATTTTCCGCCAATTTTTTGGCCATACACGATTTACCCGTGCTCTCGGGGCCGTAGAAACAAACTAGTTTGATGTTGTTGATCATTTTGTCTGGCACCATGATTCATCTGATTTTTATGATGAACATGATTGTCTTCAATATATTTATCATGGCAATCATACGAATCACAAAAATCACAGTTTAAGATAATTGCGATGCTCTTTAATCCAGTTCCATAAACCAAAAGCTGCAATAAAGCAAAATACGAAGTATTCAATCCCAACAAATTTTATTCCTTTCATAAAATACATATACGTAGCAATAGCATCAATCACAATCCAGAGTACCCAGCACTCCACTTTTTTCTGAATCATTAAAAAGGTAGCCACGATACTCATGACGGTGACAAAGGAATCGAGGTAAGGAAAGGCGCTGGGTCTATTAAACACCACCGGTAAAATTTCATGCAACCGGCTGGCAAAACTCCCAAAAAGAAATGTTCCCACAATACCGACACCGGTAAACAAAATCATTTGCTTCAACGGCATGTAGCTGACCCTCAACTCATGCTTGCGATCTTCTTCCCCTTGTTTCGGATGCTTCCATCGCCACCAGCCCATCAGGTTGGTTACCAAAAAGAAAACCTGTAACAACATGTCGGGGTATAGTTGTACCTGGTAAAAGAGAAAAAAGAAAAGCACCACATTGATTACTCCGATAGGCCAACTCCAAACATTCGCTTTCGCGGAAAGCCAAACCGCAATGGCACCAGCCACCGTACCAAAAAATTCGAGGTAGCTCATGGGGTAGCCCCAGATTTCGAAAAAGGTATTATTGATGTTAAAAAAAAACATTCCAAACTTTGACGAAAGTTAATCTCAAATATCTTCCTTTCTCTATTTTTGCTGATCTAAAATAACAAAATGAAAGGCAGCGTGTTTCTTTTACTTTTCTCATTTCTACAGGCTTCAGTCTCCTACGGTCAGGAAAAAAAATTTAATTAACTAGATCCTGATATTGAGTGGGGTGATGGAAGCATCCTGCTTAATAGTGGGAAAGAATTGAAAGGTCTCGTGCGATTCAATGACAGAGAAGGTTTGTTATCGTATGAAAGTGGATCACAATCAGCAACGTACACTTCCAGAAGCGTGACAGGGTTTGAATTTTATGACGAACGTATTCAAAAACAGCGTATATTCTATTCACTTGAATATGAAGACTCCAAAACAAACGTCAAGCGACCGTTGTTTTTTGAACTATTACGTGACCTTGGAAACTTTGCCATACTTTCCAAAATGGACCCAGTTGACATCAAGGAACAGTCTTCCGGTAGTGGAATGGTTCAAGTTCCAGGTTTTTTTGTTATAACTCCGGCTACCTCTAATGTAAAAATTATACAGATTGAAACAGTCTATTTCCTAGATCAAGACGGGAAAATTGAACCGTATGTTAAAGTGGTGAGAAAGGAAACAGATGGCTTACTTATCGATACCTCAAAAATGAAAAATAAATCGATTGACAAAACTCTACCTAAAAAATATTTTGGTGAAGACGACTACAAAAAAATTCTGGAGTATGCCGAGGAGCTAGATTTAAAAATCAACAAGAAAGAAGATTTCCTCAAGATTCTTGATTATTACGAAAGCATACGAGTCAAAAACTAAATCTTAATACACACATTCTTCTCCTCCGTAAAAAACTTCAGCGCTTCAAAACCGCCTTCACGCCCTACACCACTTTGCTTCATGCCACCAAAGGGCGTGCGCAAGTCGCGGAAGAGCCAGCAGTTCACCCAAATGATTCCACTTTTAACCTGAGCCGCTACGCGGTGAGCCCGTTTTAAATTCTCTGTCCAAATTGTAGCGGATAATCCGTATGCCGTACTGTTTGCATAGCCAATAACCTCCTCTTCGGTATCAAATGGCATGATCGTAACTACCGGACCAAAAATCTCCTCCTGGTTGGTGCGGCATTTAGAATCTAATCCTGTAATAATAGTCGGTTCAACAAAATAACCACTCGCACAGCGACCACTGATTTTTACCTGATTCCCTCCTGTTAAAATGTTTCCACCCTCCTGCTTGGCCAGTTCGATGTACGAAAGTACTTTTTTCAAGTGTGCTTCCGAGTTCAGCGGTCCCACTTTCGTTTTCTCTTCTAAAGGATCACCTACTACGAGCTCTTTTGTACGCTTCACAAACTCATCGGTGAATTTTTGGTAAAGCGATCGCTCGACAAAAATCCGTGACCCACACAAACAAATCTCACCTTGATTCGAAAAAGAGGAATGAATAGAAGTACTCACAGCATTTTCAAAGTCGCAATCCGCAAAAATGATGTTCGGGTTCTTTCCTCCCAGCTCAAGCGAGAGTTTTTTAAACATGGGCGCAGCGGTCGCAGCAATTCTTTTCCCGGTAGCGGTTCCTCCGGTAAATGAAATAGCGGCCACATCAGGATGCTCAATGATGGCCTGCCCGGCTTTCGGTCCCAAGCCATGAACAACATTCAACACACCAGCAGGTAGTCCTGCTTCGATGCATAGTTTTGAAAACAAGAATGCCGTCATCGGGGTAAGTTCGGAAGGCTTGGCTACCACGGTGCACCCCGCTGCCAGCGCAGGGGCAATCTTCCAAGTGAATAAGTACAAGGGAAGGTTCCAGGGAGAAATGCAACCGGCCACACCAATAGGAACGTGCTGTGTGTAGTTGATTGCTTCATTATCCGTGAGGTGTGCTTCTGATGAAAAGTGTAAACTGGCGGTGGCATAAAAGCGCAGGTTAGCAGAGGCACGGGGTATGTCTACCACCTTGGCAAGTTTAACGGGTTTACCCTGGTCAATACTTTCTGCCAAAGCAAGTTTGTCGAGATCGCGATCAATCAGGTCTGCAATTTTGATCAGGATATCAGAACGCTTGTTCACCGGCATGGTAGACCAATCGTGAAAAGCTTTTTTTGCTGCTTCCACAGCCTGCTCCACATCCTTTGCATCTGAGTCAGGAATCAAACTGTATACTTTTCCCTCGGCAGGATTGATGTTTTCCAAATACTTCCCCGATTGCGGTTCTGTTAATTTACCGTTGACGTAGTTCTGAATTTTATTCATTTTAAATGTCACACTGAACTTGGTTCAGGGTCTATTTAATCCAATATTTTTTAACAATTATCAAATTACAAACTCCCCGTTCTTCCTCCGTCCACCGGAATATTAATTCCATTGATATATCCCGCAGCAGGCGATGCTAAAAATGCAACAGCTGCTGCTACTTCATGCGGCTCTGAAATTCTCCCTAACGGAATTTCTTTGATCATATCTTGTTTAGCCTCCTCAAAAGTGATTCCCTTTTTTTCCGCATTCGTCTTGATGATGGATTCCAACCGACCAGTCATTGTGGCTCCGGGTAATACATTGTTCACCGTAATACCAAATGGACCTAATTCTAATGACAATGTCTTCGACCAGTTAGCCACAGCACCTCGAATGGTGTTGGAAACGCCCAATCCGCGCAACGGAACTTTCACGGAGGTTGAAATAATATTGATAATGCGGCCGTACTTTTCTTTTTTCATACTCGGAGTTACGGCCTGGACTAAAATCTGATTGCAGATTAAGTGACTGGAGAAGGCTTTAAGAAAATCATCCGGGTTTGCATCAATCGCCTGACCTCCCGGAGGGCCTCCGGTATTATTGACAAGAATATGCACGGTGTGCTTCGAGACAAATTCCTCAATTTTCTTTTTTACTTCATTCGGATTGGTGAAGTCAGCTACGAGATAGTGATGCAATTGATGCCCGGAGTGATGCAATTCACCCCAAACATGTTTTAGCTTCTGCTCATCGCGGGCCACCAGGGTTACGTTGGCTCCCAACAACGACAATTCAATCGCGGCTGCCTTTCCGATTCCCTGCGTGCTGCCGCAAACAATAGCGGTTTTACCTTGTAACTCTAAATTCATAATTCAATGTAAAACTAAAATGTGACTCCAATAAAATGTTCTTAAATTAGCATTTAATCGAAACATCTTTCAGTGTAAAATTCAAGATTATGCCCATCCGCAGACCGTTTAATCTCAAGCAATGGATTAGTGAAAATCGTGAACTTCTAAAACCACCGGTAGGAAACAAGAATCTGTATGCCGATGCCGGTGATTATATTGTGATGATTGTGGCTGGGCCGAATGCGCGTAAAGATTATCACTTCAATGAAACGGAGGAATTGTATTATCAACTGGAGGGCGACATCACCGTAAAAATTCAGGAAGATGGAAAAGCTGTAGCCATTCCCCTGAAAGAAGGTGACATGTTTTTACTTCCTGCCCGTGTGCCACACTCCCCCATTCGCCCCGCCAATACCATTGGGTTGGTAATCGAGTGTAAGCGTGCCGCCTCTGAAGACGATGGCCTGATGTGGTTCTGTGAAAACTGTAACAACAAACTCCACGAGTATACATTTCACCTGAATAACATTGAAAAGGATTTCATTCCAAGGTTTCGTGATTTCTACGGATCGCAGGAATTACGCACCTGCAAAAAGTGTGGAACTGTAATGGAGGCTGATCCACGGTTTGTTTAGACTATGACTAAAAGTGAAATTCAACGACTCCTGAAGGAGAATCACATTCGTTTTACGAATCACGTAACTACTTTATCAGATGCTGATTTTTTATACTCCAATAATGGTAAATGGACAGCCGGGCAGCAGCTTGAGCATATGATAAAAAGTGTTCGGCCTGTAGTGTTAGCCTTTCGGTTACCAGCATTCTTATTAAGGATAATCTTTGGGAAAGCTAACCGTGCATCAAAAGATTACAATGGCCTTGTCGAAAAATACAAGCAGAAGTTGGCAGCGGGTGGAAAAGCCTCCGCTCCGTTTATTCCAAAGCCTGTGGCTGTCGTTGATAAAGAAAAATTATCCAAGCGCCTTAACTCCCAAATTGAAACACTGGTTAAGCAGGTTGATTCTTACGCTGAAGAAAAGCTGGACCAACTCATCCTCCCGCATCCGTTGTTAGGTAAACTTACGTTTCGTGAAATGTTGTATTTCACTATTTACCATGTTGAACATCACGAAAAACACACACAGCAAAATCTCGAAAAGCGATCATGAAATTTGAGAATTCCATCACCTTTGCCCGTACAATGGATCGGCAGGATAAGCTTAAGCAGTTCCGATCATTGTTCAACATTCCAAAACTAAAAGACAAAAGCACGATTTACTTTACCGGGAACTCTCTTGGGCTGCAACCCAAGACCACTAAAAAATTTATTGAGGAAGAACTTCACGACTGGGCTACCCTTGGCGTGGAGGGACACCTTCACTCCCGAAGACCCTGGTTATACTATCATAAATTCACCAAGAAGGGATTAGTCGCACTGACTGGCGCAGTGCCAACAGAGGTAGTGGCCATGAACCAGCTCACGGTAAATCTTCACCTGATGATGGTTTCGTTTTATCGTCCTACCGCATCGCGCTTTAAAATAATTACCGAGGCTGGCGCTTTTTCATCGGACCAGTATGCCTTTGAATCGCAAGTAAAACTGCATGGATTAAATCCGGATGATACGATTATTGAACTTAAGCCCCGAGCAGGTGAGTACACGTTACGGACGGCAGACATTGTTCAATCAATCGAAGAACATGCTGAACAGCTTGCGCTCGTCATTTTTGGTGGCGTTCAATATTACAGTGGGCAATTTTTTGATATAAAAAAAATAACAGAAGCCGGGCACCGCGCTGGCGCATTGGTTGGGTTTGATTTAGCCCACGCCATCGGAAATGTTCCATTGTCACTTCATAAAGATAATGTTGATTTTGCCGTGTGGTGCAGTTATAAATATTTGAATTCCGGGCCGGGCGCTGTAGCAGGGGCTTTTGTTCACGAGCGTCATGCCAACAATGTTGAGTTGAAACGATTTGCCGGATGGTGGGGCCATGCCGAGAAAGAGCGCTTTCAAATGCGCAAAGGATTTAAACCGATGACGGGTGTGGATGGCTGGCAGCTTTCCAATTTTCCGGTTGTACAAGGCGCTGCATTGTTGGCCTCCCTTGAAATTTTTCAACAAGCCGGAATAAAAAATCTGCGGAAGAAAAGTTTAGCCTTAACGGGCTACTTGGAGTTTCTTCTTCGGCAGCTTGATCCGGAGGGAAAAGTTTTCAACCCGCTAACCCCGGCAAACCCGTCTGAACGAGGTTGCCAGCTTTCGATTTATATGAAGCGGAACGGAAAAGTGGTTTTTGATAAACTGACCAAGGCCGGGGTAATTGCCGATTGGCGAGAGCCCGATGTGATTCGTGTAGCCCCGGTTCCCCTGTACAATACATTTGAAGAGGCTTTTCAGTTTGTAGAGATTTTCAAAAAAAGCCTGGGAAAATATTAACGAACTGATAATTATCAGTCGTTTTTAAGAATAATTTAAATACGTTGAATTCTAGTTTATTCTAAAATGCCATCACCTCGAGACAAAAATATTGCCATTATCGGAGCGGGACTCGTAGGGTCACTCCTTTCGATATACTTGGCCAAGCGTGGCTATAAAGTTTCTGTGTATGAGCGAAGATTAGACATGCGCAAGCACCTGATCGAAGGAGGGCGCTCGATTAACCTGGCACTCAGCAACCGTGGCATACGCGCTCTGCATGACGTGGGGTTGGCAGAAGTACTAAAACAAAATGCAATTCCCATGCATGGCCGAATGATTCACGATGAGCAGGGGAAACTGAATTTTCAACCATACGGAAAAACAGGGCAGTATATTAATTCTGTTTCACGCGGGGGTTTGAATATGGCGTTAATGACAGAGGCTGAAAACCATGGAGTTGATTTTTTCTTTGAATACCGGTGCCTGCATGTTGATTTTGAAAAAAGTGAATTAACCTTAAAGCAAAATGAGGCCATTCATCACCGAACCCATGATGTGATCATTGGGGCTGATGGTGCTTTCTCTGCCGTTCGCAATACCATGCAGTATACCGATCGATTTGAGTATTCCCAAACCTTTATCGAACACGGTTACAAAGAGCTACGAATTCCTCCCAGAGAAAATGGTGAATTCCAATTTGAGCCTCATGCACTTCACATCTGGCCTCGGGAAAGTTTCATGTTAATTGCTCTCCCCAACCCTAACATGACCTTTACGTGTACACTGTTTCTGCCTTTTGAAGGTCCAACGTCCTTTAGTCAATTAAACTCCGGAGAAGCTATTCAAAATTTCTTTGAAAAGAATTTTCCGGATGCCGTAAAATTAATGCCTTCCTTAATAGAGGATTTTAGGGATAATGCCACGGCTTCGCTGGTTACCGTTCGCTGTTACCCATGGGTGAGAAACAGAACTTTGCTGATTGGGGATGCTTCCCACGGCATTGTCCCTTTCTTTGGGCAAGGAATGAATGCGGGGTTTGAAGATTGTCGTGTTTTGAATGAGTTGCTGGACAAACATGATGATCATTGGAAGGCAACATTAGCCGAGTTTCAGGCGTTGCGAAAACCTGATACAGACGCTATTGCCCAACTGGCCTTGGACAACTTTATTGAAATGCGTGACTTAGTTGCCGATGCTGATTTCCAATTGCGTAAAAAGATTGAAGCCAAATTACACGAGCTTTATCCCGATAAGTGGATCCCGTTATATTCCATGGTAACCTTCCATGACGACATGAGGTATTCAGATGCCTACAGGATCGGTCAACAACAGAAAAAAATTATGGATGATGTGATGAGGGCACCGAAAATAGAAGCCAATTGGTCATTTATGAATTTTGATGAAATCATAAAAAGACTTCCGTAATACATTATTGGGTATTGCTTGCAGGAAACTCAGTAATGTGAAGTTTATATTCTTCAAATCGATCCAGCACATTTTTTACATAGTTCACGGGCTCCTCACATTTGCAATATCCTGCCATTACTACGGGATCGCGGTAAAATTCCGGATTTGATTTTTGTAACAAGTAGTATTCCACATTATTCCATTGTGTAGGGTCCTTCTTGTATTTCACTGTAAGTTCACGGGCGTCAATGATGTGTGATAGGCCTGCGTTATAGGAGGCCAGTACAAATTTTAATCGCTCGTCTTGATCTGATATCGTCTTTGCCCAATATTTATCAAGGTATTTCAAAAAGTTAACTCCTGCCCGAATGCTTTGTCGGGGGTCATCCGGATTTGTGGCCCCAAAGCGTTTCGCAGTTTCCGGCATGAGTTGCATCAAGCCACGGGCCCCTGCCCATGATTCATCATCTACAATAAACCGGGATTCCTGATAAATAATAGCTGCCAGCAATCTCCAATCCCATCCCAGTTTTTCTGCTCCCTGTTTTATAAACTCATCATAGGGTGAAATTTTATTTCCACCGAGTGAAGAGTAATCACTGCTCATTCTCAACAGTGATGTACGTGGGCTTTTAAAATACCGGTTATAAATGACCATGAAGGTTGGCTCCTTCTTAATTTTTATCAGCCACTCATCCACTACTTGTAGCAATTGCGGTGAGTTCTTTCGTATTGCCCAGGCGATCTGCTGAGGTAAACTTAAAATTGTACTTACGTCCAGGTTAGGATAATAGGCTGCATTAACCATGGCGATGGGGTGATCGGCCACCGTATAATTTATTTCACCCATGGCTACATGCTTGATGAGCGATTCACTGCCAGCATCTGCGCTGTCTTCACGAATGAGAATGTCTCCTCCGATCTCTTCCGAAAGGTGCTCCATGCGTTCTACAAAACTCGAACTCTTCATGACATGTACTTCCTTTCCAATTAAGTCGGAAGCATTTCGTATTAGTCTGCTATCAACCTGATCTTGGGTCAGGCTTCGCCAATTTTCAGGCTTACGCTGCACCAATACCTGGTAAGAATTGAAAAGGGGGCGACTGAAATTCACATAGTTGGTCCGTTCTTTTGTGATGGTAAGCGGAAATGCAAGAATGTCACCCTCTCCGGAATTAAGTTGCTCGATTGCCTTATCCACTCCGGAGGTTACTTTAATTTTTAAATCAACCTGAAGATGCTTAGCCAGGAGTTTCAGTAACTCATATTCATACCCCATGGCTCGCCCCTTATATATAAAGTAGCTGAACGAGTTATTGTCCACTAAGGCATTGATAAAGCCCCGCCTCTTAATTTCCTCTAAATCCAGGGTGACTTCTGGTGATAGTAACCTATCCCCGCTGGTGCGGTTGCAGGAATATGAAAATAACAGGCAAATGAGCAGAATAATGCTGCGTAGGCGATGCATAGGTATCAGGAAAATACGAAAGCCCATACAAAATAAAAAGAGGCCCGAAGGCCTCTTTTTGTCAAAAACTGCAACTAGAATTTTAATTAAAAGTATATCTCAGTCCAAACTGCATGTAGTATGTTGAAGTAAGACTGTTGTTATCTCTAAACGTGCTGGTAACCGGAGCTCCCCGATCAGCCGCAAGACTGAACGTTGGCACTGTGGCACCGCCAGGTGTAAGTGATCCAACATTTCTGGGTTGCAGGATAGAGCTTGAATTAACCGTTCTATAGATACCCCAGCTTTTGTTCAACCAGTTCGTGAAATTGAAAATATCAAGGGTAAACTGAAGTGTGTTTTTCTTCCCTCCAATATTGGTAAATAGATCTTGTGCAATTCTCAAGTCAAGCTGATTCCTCCAGGGGAGTTCAGCACCATTGCGCTCAGCATACTTTCCTTTGCGGGATCTCAAATACTCATCTTGCTCAATATACTTGAAGAACAATGCACTTTGTTGAGCAGCCGTATACAATACACCACTATAGGTCTGGTCTTGGAAAGTGATCTCCGTTGCATCTTTCGGAATATAAATCAAGTCATTGGTTTGTCCATCGCGATTGAAGTCAGAGCTATACGTATAAGAGAATCTTCCTTGAATTGACCCTTCATATACAAGTGAAATGCTGGTAGCTAATTTCTTCAGGTATTCCTTACGGTAAGAAACAGCGGCAATAACGCGATCTGGCACTATGTAATTAGCATAGCTTAACTCAGGGTCATTTGAATTTTTAACAATTTGAGTAAGGGACCATGTATTCAAAAGCTGATCTCCACTACCATCATATAACACTTTTGACTCGCTCCGTACATAAGCAATAGAGGCAGCAAATCCATTATCAAATTGCTTTTCCAAACGAGCTGTAACTGACCAATAATACCCTTGTGATGCGTTATCCAACACTGCGGTGTTAAAGGCAGTTCCCCCTGGAGTTCCCTGAGGTACAGACAATCCACCAATTAATGGATTTATGAATTTATCCGTATTCGCATTCGGGTAAATGGGTCTATTATCCGGATAGGCAACACCTGCTCCACTGGTCGTATTAAGGGGCTGTGGATTCGTAATCAAATTGGGATTTCTACCAATCGCCACATTGAGATCTTTATTATAAATCGCTTCCAGGGTTCCCACTAAACCACCAGGGAGTTTTGAATCAATCGCCAGACTGGTCTTCCAGGTCTGAGGAAATTTAAAATCAGGACTCATAGCACTAATGGTGCTAGGGATAGCCGTGCCTGCAACAGGAGGAGTGGCAGGGCGATACGCGCCAATATTTGGATCAAAAGGACCAGGAGTGTTGGCCTGACCTACAAAAGTTTGAGTGAACTGTAGTAATCCTGCATCACCCGATTGTGCAACAATCCATACCGTTGGTACCCTTCCAGTAAAGACACCCGTTCCACCTCGTACTTGGATAGAACGATCTCCTTTAACATCCCAATTGAATCCCACTCTTGGTGAAAACATCACCTTAGTGTCAGGTAACACACCTGTATCAATTGTTGTTCCGTTGGCAAATGTAAGTGCTCTGTCGCCCGCAACATCCGGATCAACTACACCATCCACCAGGGGATGGGTCTTGATTTCATCCACATCGAGATACGATGGCAGATCGAGTCTCAAACCAACCGTTAAACGAAGTCTGTCTGAAACATTAAATTCATCCTGACCATATACAGAGTATTGTGCAAACTTAAACCTAGGGAAGGCTTGCTCAAATCCAGGTGATAAGGAATACGTCAATGCAAAATCTCTGGGATTTGCTCCGTTCACAAAATCATCCATGGTATTAAAGGTGTAATAACTGGTTCCGAAACGCTGAAAACCATTCTTCGTGGTCTGAATATCTACTTGCAAACCAGCCGTGATGGTGTGCTTCCCCATCGTCCAGGTTAAATTATCCACGAATGAATAAGATTTTACATCTCTCAGGTTTCCATAGGTGAAAGGTTCATACCCAAAGGAAGTAAACGGAACACCAGAGCCATCCAGAATATCAACAAAAGGAAACACCTCACTGTCTGAACTGCGTGGGTCATTCTGTCGCGTATAACTTGCGCGGAATGTATTGGCAAACTTTCCAAAGAACGTTGAGTTAAGCTCTGCAGCCAATGAGTAAAAATTTGCTTCCTGATAGTAGTTTGAATTTTTAAACCACAATGCATTGTTACCAGTACGAGGTGTGGCTGCAGGGTATGCCGCTAATGGGCTTCTGGATGTACTCACAAAACTTGGGCTTTTGCTTTCCACCTGACTGTACCGAACATTAAACCTGTGATTCTGATTGATGTTCCAGTCTAAACGAGCCACAAAGCGAGTATTTTCACTTTCGAAATCGTAATTATCATATCCACCTGTTTCGTATCCGTAAGTGTCCTTCAGGTATTGACTGATCGCATTCAGTGTGTCGCGCGTGGGCCTGGAGATTTCAGGGGCGCTACCGAAAGGTTTATCTGTAGTGGCTGCGAAATTTTGCTGACCTGGACTTATTCTTTTTCCTTGCTCAACGTTTACAAAGAAAAATAATTTGTTCTTTAATATCGGACCACCCAATCTAAATCCATAGGTGTTATCTTGTAGGGACTGTTTCGTAAATGGATCATTATACCCAACCTTATTTCCCTGCTCATCTTCCGTTCTCCAAAAAGTATAGGCTGAACCGGAAAACTCATTTGTACCGGAACGCGTAACCGCATTTACTGAACTACCAATAAAACCCGATTGACGGATATCATAAGGTGTAACGTTTACAGAAATCTCTTCCAGTGCATCCAATGAAATGGGAGAACCACCAGCCGGAAGGTTAGTACCGATACCAAACGTATTGTTGAAATCTGAACCGTCAACCGTAATATAATTCTGACGATAGTTACCTCCACCAATAGCACCGGTGTTGGCACCCGAAGCCTGAGGAGTTAACCTGGTCATGTCATTGATACTTCGGGTAATCGTAGGCATTCCCTGAAGTTGTTGCGTACTAATATTTGTTACCGCGCCATTTCTGTCACTGTTCATTAACCGATCTTCAGACCCAGTGATCACAATTTCCTCCAACTGCGTTCCTTCCTCTTTAAGGCTTGAGTTTAGTGCATAAACTTCACCTAGTTTTAAAAAGATATCTCCATAGGTTTGTTCCGCGTATCCTACAAAACTGATTTTTACTTTGTATGGACCACCAATACGCATATTGGGGATACTAAATTTTCCGTCTGTTAAAGACACTGTACCATACGTGGTACCCGAGGGTTCATGAGTTGCCACAATATTAGCACCGGGAATGGCCCCGCCATTCTGATCCTTCACTGTGCCACTCAAGGTTGAAGTGGTTACCCCCTGTGCCAAGGCTGCGGTTGCAGCCGTCAACACAAAGGTGGCTAGTAGTAAAATTCTCCTCATATAAATTGGGTTTAGTTTTTCAAAAGCAAGCAAAACTAATTCATTATGCATAAAATAGCTTTACTGCACAATTAAATCTACCCACAATTTGTTTACAATGCGATAACACATCTCTAGTACCGCTGATAGAAAAACGGTGTAATTACTTGATAAAGACAGTCTTATTTTTTCTCTTTAGATTCTAAAATCCTTCAATCGAGCATGAAAAAAAATTATCTGGCACTCCTTTTCCTTGTTCTTCTTCACATTAACACCTTGGCTCAAGTCGATCTGTCCTATTACCTACCGGATAGTGTTTCCTTTAATGCTGCTATTCCCACACCCAAGTCGGTTATCGGTCATGAAGTTGGAGAATGGCACGTGAGCCATGATCGGCTGATCAATTACATGTATGCTTTGGATAAGGCTTCGGATAGGGTCTCCCTGGAGGTAACAGGCTATACGCATGAAGGAAGACCCCTTTTACTGCTCACCATAACGTCTCCCAAAAACCATCAATCCATAGAAGTCATAAAAATCCAACATGTACAATTAACTGATCCGGCAAAGTCTGGATCTCTTGATCTTTCAAAAATGCCCGCTGTTTTCTATATGGGCCATAGCATCCATGGTAATGAGCCCAGTGGCAGCAATTCTGCCTTACTGACGGCTTACTATCTGGCGGCAGCACAGGGAAAAGAAATTGAGGAATACCTCAACAATACCATTATCCTGCTAGATCCCAGTTTTAATCCGGATGGATTGCACCGCTTTAGCAGTTGGGTGAATTCCAGAAAAAGCAAAGTGGTTTCAGCTGACCCTGCCGATATGGAACACAATGAACCGTGGCCCGGTGGCCGAACCAATCATTATTGGTTTGACCTTAACCGCGACTGGCTCGTAGCACAACAACCCGAATCACAGGCTCGCATCAAAAAATTTCATGAATGGAAACCCAACGTGCTCACAGATCATCACGAAATGGGAACCAATGCCACATTCTTTTTTCAACCCGGTGTTCCTTCCAGGGTTCATCCGCTTACACCAGAAAAAAATCAGGAGCTCACAAGAAAAATAGGAATGTTCCATGCAAAGGCATTAGATGAGATTGGGTCCTTGTATTATACACAGGAAGGATATGATGATTTTTATTATGGCAAGGGCTCCACATTCCCTGACGCTCAAGGTGCTATTGGAATTCTTTTTGAGCAAGGAAGTTCCAGAGGTCATGCACAGGAAAGTGTCAATGGTGTGGTTCGATTTCCGTTCACGATCCGAAACCAATTTACAACAGCATTAAGTACCCTAAAAGCAGTGAATGCGCTTCGCACAGAGTTATTAACCTATCAACGTGACTTTTATAAATCATCTGTAAGCGATGCAACGAAAGATCCGGTGAAGGCCATTGTCTTTGGTTCAAAAGATAATGTGCGTTCACTCAAATTGGCTCAGCTCATTGCCCGACATAACATTGATATATACAAACCAACATCCAGTCAGACTATTAATGGCAAATCGTTTGATTCCGAATCGAGTTACATCGTGACCTTAAACCAGTCACAGTATAAACTCATCAAAGGGATGTTTGAAAAACGTACCCTGTTTAAAGACAGTATTTTTTATGATATCTCCACCTGGACGTTACCCTTAGCATTCGGTGTTGAGTATGAAGAACTCAAAACACCCTTTGCGCAGGGAGAAAAAATAAAAGAACTAAAGGAACCGATCGGAAAGCTTATTGGAGGCAACTCAGAGTATGCTTATGTTTTTGAAACTACCGGGTATTATTCTTCCCGTGCCATGTACAGGTTGTTGCAACATGATGTGAGGGTAAAAGTAGCGACCGATCCATTCTTTCACACCAGCGGTAAACGATTTGACCGTGGATCTATTTTGGTTCCTATCGCAGGGCAAGAAAAAATGGAAGAATCCATTCAGTTTCTTATTCAGGAAATTCTGCAAAAAGATGGCATTGATGTCTACGCTTTTAATACCGGACTTGATTACAAGGGTGTAAGTTTAGGTAGCGGATCGTTTCAGGTAGTTCGTAAGCCGGAAATTGCAATCCTTATCGGAGATGGGATTAACGGCAATGATGCAGGAGAACTGTGGCACCTATTGGATGATCGGTTACACGTTCCGGTAACGATGCTTCCATTGGATGTATTTAACCGGGCCAACCTGGTAAAGTATAACACCATTGTTTTTCCTCCTGGTTCATATACCAGCATTCAAGACGTATCAAAAGAAAAACTAAAAACCTGGATTCAGAATGGCGGGGTAGTGATTGGTTTTGATAACGCGTTGACATGGTTAAACAGTGCCGGCCTTTCTAAATTTGACATGAAGCCTTCGACAAGCTCTGGCTCTGAATCTTCCGACAAAAAAGAGTTGACCCCTCGGGCGTATGCTGATATTGAAGAGTTTAGAGGCGCGCAACAATCACCAGGTGCAATTTTTGAAGCTACCGTTGATCTCACTCATCCTTTATTATACGGTTACACTTCTTCAAAAATTCCGTTGTTTAAAGAGGGAAACCTATTTATGGAAAAGTCAAAAAATGCCTACGCAAACCCCATAACTTATGGTCCATCTCCCCTGATGAGTGGCTACATCTCAAAACCAAATTATCAAAAGGTAAAAAATAGTTCCGTGGCAGGTGTCTCCGTGCTTGGACGAGGACGGGTGATCGGGTTTACTGAAAATTTAAATTTCCGTTCATTCTGGCTAGGAACAAACAAACTCTTTACAAACGCCATTTTTTACGGCCCCATCATTAACGAGGCTTCCGGGCGTTGAGCTCAACGATCATTCCATAGGATAAAAGATTTCTCCGGGAAATCCGTTTGTATCTGCAGTGAATAACGTGCAGTTTGCGCACCATCATGAAATTGATTCAGTCCTCATACATTTTTGCTTTCTTGCTTCTGGTTATGCCCCTGGTTACGCAAGCGCAGCAAAATGATAAAAATGATCGCAAGCCGATAAAGGACACCAAACTTTCCAGGAAAATTATTGGAAGCATTACCACCCGGGAGAAAGACACTACCGTGAACCAGCGAAGTGAGCAGGCCTTCATGCGTTACGAGGGGAAGATTATCCGGAAAATTATCATTCAAAAAATCGGGTTTGAGCGAAGCATCTATGATACGACTAAACGTAAAATCGTCAATGACGCTACGCGACTCGCCAACAGTTTGCACACCAATACACGTGCTCAGGTAATTCGAGATAATCTTTTCATTCGTGAGAAAAAACCATTGGATCCTTACAAGCTGGCAGATAATGAACGGTATTTACGCGATCTTGATTTTATTCTGGATGCAACCATTTTAGTAAAACCAATCCGCGGTCAACGTGATTCCGTAGATGTAATTGTTGTGACACGCGATGTATTCAGTCTTGGAGGAAGCTTTAATCCAAGGGGTACGGATGAGTATCGTTTCAGTGTATACGATGCTAACCTTTCGGGATTAGGACAACGTACCCAGTTTACCGGTGTATACGATGGTGGACGAGATCCGGGATTTGGGTATCAACTATTGTATTCCAAGAATAGCGTTGCCGGTAGTTTAATCAATGCCACTGCCTCCTATACGCAAATAAATAATGGCGCCAGCTATGGTCTGGAAAATGAACAGGCCATTTATCTGCGGCTAAACCGGCCACTGGTTTCTCCTTACACTCGTTTTGCAGGTGGCATTGAGCTTAGTCAAAACTGGTCGAATAATGTTTATAATCTTCCGGATACAACCTTTCGCAATTATCAATATGGTATCATGGATTTCTGGGTTGGGTACAACATCGGAATCAAGAATCGAACACAAAATCGAAACAGGCACTTTGTTGCCTTACGATCGTTTCATCAAAACTTTCATGAGCGTCCGGTTCAGCCCAGCGAAATAGAAAGCCCTATTTACAATGATAAGTCCTTCATTTTAGGTGAGGTTACCTTCTACAATCAAAACTTTTACAAGACTCGCTATATCTATGGGTTCGGTAGAACAGAAGACGTTCCGTACGGCAGACAACTGACACTGTTGGCGGGAGGTGTGAAGCAATTCAATAAAACAAGACCATATGTCGGGGCAGAGTATGAGAAATCGGTAGTTCGAAAGAACGGAGATTTTCATACGTATACCGTGGGCGTTGGAGGATTTCAGGAAAACAATGAACTCCAGGACGTTTTGATCCTTACTACATTTTCATTTTACAGCAAGCTCATAGAATATAAACGATTAAAAATCCGTCAGTCCTTAACGGGTGGATACTCTGCAATCCTCAATCAAACATCAACCCTTCCTCTGCGCATTGATAATGAATTTGGATTGGAGAGTTTCAAGGCTGATAGTCTTATCGGAAACAAAAGACTGGGAATAAAAGCCGAAACAATTGTTACCATTCCACTGACGGTGCTGGGGTTTCGATTTGCGCCACTCGCCTTTGCAGAAATGGCCATGGTAGCACCAAAGGGTCAAAATTTATTTGATCAAAAAGCTTATTTCAGTTTAGGGGGTGGTGTTCGTACAAGAAATGAAAACCTCGTGTTCGGAACCATTGAGCTTAGAATGTATTATTTCCCTCGTGTTACGGAAGACCTTTCCCATTTCAAAATTAGCATCTCTACGAATATTCAACGGGTTAAATACAGCTCAGGATTTGTCAAGGCTCCTGCTTTTATCCGATACAATTAAAATCTATTGTTCGGCTTCCTTTGTCTCTACTCCTAACGATTTTATCCAATCATTGATAGCCTTGGTTTCGTCAGAGGTCACTTTTGCGTCCTGATGCAACCACACATAACTCTCCAGTGGCATCCATCCATCGGTAACCGCTTCTGAAAGTTCTTCCAGTTTATTTAGAGACTTTTTTTCTGAATAGGTTTTAAACTCTGAAAAATTCAAGTGTTCCTTTCCTTCCTTTATATGTGAAGCCATCCACCAGCCAATGGGTTGTATGTGTACATACCAAGGATACTGTGTGTTATGACTATGGCAATCGTAACATTTTTTGGTAAGAACTTCAGAAACTTCTATAGGCACCGTGTAGGTTTTTGAGATATCATTTTCTGAAATTCCTTCAGCTATATTCTTTGTGGGTTGCAGTAACTGCATGACCACGATTAGCAGTAAAAGCCCAATCAATATTTTTTTGACCATATTTATGGTATTGAGGTAACTAAAAATAACCACGTTCTTGTTGTTTTCCAACGCACCCCTTAACTTGTTCTCTTCCTTTACCAAGACCCGACCCTTATGAGAAAACTATTTGTTATCAGCAGTATTCTTATTTCAACCTTATTAATTGTCTGGAGCTACTTCTGGATAGATGTATTGCTGGGCTTTGTCATTGTGGCACCCATCATTTACATGGGAGTAGTTGACATGATCCAAAAGCGTCAGGCCATCAGACGCAATTTTCCGGTGTTGGGAAGATTACGCTATGTATTCGAAGATATGCGGCCAAAAATCCAGCAGTACTTCGTAGAGTCTGATACCGATGGTGCGCCCATCAATCGAAACGAACGTTCTGTCATTTATCAGCGGGCAAAAAAACAAATTGATACTATCCCTTTTGGCACACAACTCAATGTGTATTCAGAAGGCTACGAGTGGATGACACACTCTATCAATCCCCTCGACCACAACAAACTCGATCATAATCCACGGGTCCGGGTTGGCAATAAAGATTGCAAGCAACCTTATGATGCGAGCGTCATGAATATTTCTGCTATGAGCTTCGGCTCACTAAGCGGCAATGCCATAGAGGCACTTAATGCCGGGGCAAAAATCGGTGGTTTCGCACATAACACAGGCGAAGGTGGGCTCAGTCCTCATCACCTAAAAAATGGGGGCGATATCATATGGCAAATCGGAACGGGTTATTTCGGAGCGCGTGATGAACACGGAAACTTTTCTCCCGAAGCATTTAAGAAAAATGCATTACGGCCAGAAGTGAAGATGATTGAAATAAAACTTTCACAAGGAGCCAAGCCCGGACACGGGGGTATTTTACCTGCAAAAAAGAACACACCTGAAATTGCTGCCATACGTTTAGTGAAGCCGGGGACTACCGTTTTTTCGCCTCCGTTTCACAGTGCCTTTAGTACGCCCATCGGATTGATTCAGTTTATAAAACAATTGCGAGAACTTTCTGAAGGGAAGCCCATCGGTTTCAAACTTTGCATTGGCCGCAAGAGTGAATTTTTAGGTATCTGTAAAGCCATGGTACAACTGGATACGTACCCGGATTTCATTACCATTGATGGCGGGGAAGGCGGAACAGGAGCTGCACCTCCGGAGTTTACCAACTTTGTAGGAATGCCGTTGCTGGATGCGCTGGCTTTTGCGGATGATGCACTGCGTGGTTTTGGAATTCGCGAACACATCAAACTCGATGCATCCGGGAAAATATTGACAGGGTTTCATATCGTGCGCGCCATGGCCTTAGGTGCCGACTTTACAAACTGCGCGCGCGCCATGATGATGGCATTAGGTTGCATACAAGCCCTGGAGTGCAATAAGAATACCTGCCCCACAGGAGTGGCTACTCAAGATCCATACTTTACAAAGGGGTTGGATGTTGAGGATAAGAAGCAACGGGTAGCCAACTATCATAAAAACACAGTTGGGAGTTTTGTAGAACTGCTCTCTTGTGCCGGTCTTGATCACCCCGAAAAGATCAATCGCACCCATGTGTATAGACGCGTATTCATGAATATGGTAAAGACCTATGCAGAAATTTATCCTCCTGTACCAGATGGGTGCCTGCTGGACAATGCCGATGCCCCCATTGAATTTGAATCTTACCTGAACCGGGCAAAGGCCGATACCTTTGAAGCATAAGATTAACTATTGGGGCTTCGGCCCCATTTTTATACCTTTGTGAAACCCAAAGGCTGTGCTTCGTAAGTTTTTTCCGCTTGATAAGAATTACGTTCTGGAAGAGGCACAACTGTCGCTTGAAAATTCCCTGCTCGAATATTTGGTGGACTATGTTAAAGTGCAATATATGTTGCAGTACAATTCGCTTGGGTTGGTGGATGAAACCGTCCAGCGAATAGAACAACATCACTCAACAGACTATTCTAAATTACGAGAATTGTATATTACCCTAATGGGCATTTTTAGATATCAATACTATCATGACAATCAGCTTGAATTTAGCTTTGATGGTCGTGAACCCATTGATCGTTACCGCGAAGAGTGGTCAATTGAATATAAAAAGTGGGTGCGGCACCTTTGTCAGCATAAAAACTTTATTTGGGGCATACTTGAACTGACGGTCTTCTATCCCAAAGAAGCCGAGGCACAATTCATAGGCAATCGAATCAATGTTTATCTCACCCAATTCTTTGAATTGAAAATCCATCCTCAGAAAGGAATTTTAAAAAAACATGTTGCGTAAGTAGCTATCTTGCAGGATGCGTGTACCTGTGATTGTTGGCTTGTTTTTCATACTTTTTTCTTGTGGTGAGGAAACTAACAAACCGGAACCAAATCCGCCTACTCCGTTATCCATTCGAGGAGCTGACGTTTCCTTTCTTCCTGAAATCGAAGTATACCCGACTACATTTTTAGATGCCGATGGAACAGCAGTAGATGTACTCGATTTACTGAAAGAAAATGGTTGCAATGCGATCAGGATTCGGTTGTGGCACACACCGTCAAGTGGGCACTCAGGGTTAGCGGAAGTAATTGATTTCTCCAATAGAGTTCGCGCTAAAGGTCTTAAGGTTTGGATAACTGTTCATTACTCTGATACATGGGCCGACCCGGGACACCAAACAAAGCCTAATGCCTGGAACACTTTAGGATTCTCTGATCTCTCCGATAGTGTATATAACTACACAAAAAAAGTTGTCCTGGCCATGGAACCCGATATTATTCAAATAGGAAATGAGATTAACAGCGGGTTTTTATGGCCGGATGGTAATATTTCTAACCTCACAAATTTTACCACGCTTTTAAAAAGAGGTGTTCAGGCTGTGCGGGATTTCTCACCTACCACTAAAGTCATGATTCACTATGCCGGCCACAGTAGTGCACAAGGATTTTATCAGCAACTTCAAAATCAAAATGTAAGCTATGATATGATCGGGCTCTCTTATTATCCGATTTGGCATGGCAAAGATTTGAATGCATTAAAAACCAACATGAATAATTTAGGATTCACATTTGGAAAAGAGATTATTATCGCAGAAACGGCATATCCGTTTACGTTAGAATGGAATGACTGGACCAATAATATTGTAGGAGAAACCGGTCATTTGGTAAGCGGTTATCCTGCCACACCGGAGGGACAAAAACTATTTCTGCTAAAAATAAAGCAACTCCTGCTGGAGACTGAAAAAGGAACAGGTTTCTGTTATTGGGCCCCTGAGTGGATTGCGTATAAAGGAAATGAATCCACCAGCGGATCCAGTTGGGAAAATATGGCGCTGTTTAATTTTTCCAATAAAGCACAACCTGCCATGGAGGCCTTTGAATAAATCTAAATCCCTCGAAAGAGTTGTACGGACTCCAGGTATTGAGGCACGAACACATTCCAACCAAATTTTTCACGAATGGCTTGTGCATATAGTTGCAGGTCATTACCCTCACCATGAACAGTGAACGTAATTTTAGGCTTTTCTTTAAATCCACTCATCCATTGGAATAGTTCACTGCGGTCAGCATGACCACTCATGGAGCTGATGTATTCAATGTTGCACTTTACAGGAACTTCCTCACCGAACATCCTGATGGTCTTTTCCCCATCCAGCAATCTTCGGCCCCGTGTGCCCTCTGCCTGAAATCCCGCTATCAAAACGGTATCTTCTTTTCGTTGTAGACGATGGTACAAGTGGTGAAGAATCCTTCCGCCTGTCATCATTCCACTGGAGGAAATGATAATGGCTCTTTTCTTAATGTCATTCAGTGATTTTGAATGTTCAGCCGATCGCACAAAAATCAGCATGTTGGTCTCGACCTCTTGCGCAAACTCTTTAGGGTTAAAGCCTTCCTTTAGAAAATTTTTGTGCACAAAAAATAAATGCGTTGATGAAATCGCCATAGGGCTGTCAACATATACCGGTACGTCTGGAATTTTATCTTCCTTCATCAATTTTCGCAGGTAGTATAGAATACTTTGAGTGCGCCCAACAGCAAAGGCCGGAATTAATAAAACCCCTCCCCGATCAAAGGTATCATTAGCAATACGAACAAAATCATCGGTGGGATCATCAAATGCATTGTCCTTATTGCCGTAGGTAGACTCAATGAACAATACGTCAGCTTGTTCAAGAGTTGTTGGAGGATGCAACATGGCCTGTTGATAACGGCCAAGGTCACCTGAAAAAACAATTTTTTTGCGCTGGTTACTGCCCTGAATAAAAACTTCGGTGATGGCCGACCCCAGTAAATGTCCGGCATCCCGATAAATAATTTCTACATGCTTATGAATTTTTATAGACTGATCGTACCCAAATGATTTTAACAAGGGCATGACTGCCTTCGCATCTTGCTCGGTATACAAAGCCATAGGGTTTTCATGCTTTGAATACCCCTTACGTTTTGCATAGAGTGCTTCCTCCTCTTGCAGTTTTGCCGAGTCCAGTAACATAATCTCCATGAGGTCGGCCGTAGGATGGGTGCAATAGATTGGGCCATGGAATCCATCTTTCACCAACTTCGGAAGGTAGCCTGTGTGGTCAATGTGGGCATGACTGATTACTACACAATCAATCGTGGCAGGATCCACCGGAAAATCATCCCAGTTTCGTAACCGCAGATCTTTTAATCCCTGAAAAAGTCCGCAGTCAAATAGAAATCGAAAATCATCCACCTCGATGAGGTAACGGGAACCCGTTACACTTTCTGCAGCGCCTAAAAATTTAACTTTTACATCCATATTAAGAATCTATCGTTTCACTTGAAATGATGTAAACCCCTGGGCTTCTCCTTCAATTATTTCGAACTTCTCCACCCTGGCCCGTGGCGGACCAACTCGACACCACTCCATAAATTGATTTAACTTTTCTTCCTCACCTTCCGCTTCAATATACACTGAACCATCCGGTTCGTTTCGTACAAACCCTTTAATTCCCAATCTATCAGCAGCATCCTTTGTCGATGCACGAAAGAAAACACCTTGAACTTTACCAGAAACGTTTAGCTTAAAGTGCTTCACGGTAAGAATTAAATCAAAATATATACTCTGTACTCAAAAATAACGATTCACGATTCTTGATGATGGTGCTAATGATCTGCTTATTCTCATCCGTGCTTTTGGTGGCCACTAGGGTTCGAATAGAGAATACCCGCAAGGCATCCGCCACAGAAAGCGTTCCTTCTGCAGAATCCTTACGGCCATTGAATGGAAAGGAGTCCGGCCCGCGTTGACTTTGTGTATTCACATTGATGCGGCCAACCTGGTTGGAGAACATATCAATCAACTTGGCAATGGTTTTTGAATCCTTTCCAAAAATACTTACCTGTTGTCCGAAGTTTGAGTTGATCACATAGTGCATAGGGTCATCCACATCATCGTAGGGCACAATCGGAACTACCGGTCCGAATTGCTCTTCGTAATACACCCTCATCTTATCATTTACCGGGTACAATACAGCCGGATAGAAAAATGTCTTTTGAATTTCTCCACCTCCATCATTCATAACTTTTGCTCCGTGTTGCTTCGCATCCTCCACCAACTCTTTGAGAAAATCTGTTTTACCCGGCTCCGGTAACGGGGTTAAATTCACACCGGGCTCCCACGGCATACCACATTTTAACTTCTCAACTTCTTCATTGAATCTTTTGATAAAGTCATCCACCAGGCTGCGATGGACAAATAATATTTTGAGGGCTGTACATCGCTGCCCGTTAAAGGATAGCGATCCCATAATACATTCGCTGACGGTTGTATTAAGATCCGCATCAGGCAATACAATAGCAGGGTTTTTTGCGTCCAGGCCAAGAATGGCTTTCAACCGGTGCGGCTTCGGATGAAGTTTTTTTAAATCATTCGCTCCTTTATTCGTTCCGATAAAGGCAAACACATCCAGTTTTCCACTTTCCATGATTGCCCCAACGGTTTCTCTGCCCTTTCCATAAATAATATTAATTACTCCAGGAGGGAAACTATCCCGGAAGGCCTCCAGTAATGGCTTGATAAGCAACACACCGAATTTCGCAGGCTTAAAAACTACAGTATTGCCCATGATAAGGGCTGGGATAAGTGTAGTAAACGTCTCATTCAAAGGATAATTAAAAGGTCCCATACATAAGGCCACACCTCGTGGAACTCTTCTGATCTGGGCCATGAATCCCTGGTCCTCCACCATTTTTGCAGAGCTTCGGTCAAGTTCTTTCAATGACTTAATCGTGTCCAGAATATAATCGCACGTACGATCAAATTCTTTCTCAGAATCTTTTAGCGATTTTCCAATTTCCCACATCAATAACATCACAACCTCTCCTCGCTTCTCCCGCATACGTTCCAGAAATTTTTCCACATGAGCAATTCTGTCTGCTACGGACATGGTAGGCCACAGGCCTTTGCCAAGATCATGAGCATTAACTGCAGCATCCAATGCCTTCATGGCCTCAGCCGAGGTGAGTAAAGGTGTACTGCCAATTACTTTTTGTTTGTATTCATTGCCTTCTTTGACAAATACGGGACTCATCACCGGATTGAGGTCGCCTTTCCAGGATCTCAATTCTCCATTGATCAGGTATTCATGCTGTTCGATGTACGATGGAATTTTATAGGCATCAGGTATGGATGATTCTGCTGGAAAGATCTCCGGTAAGGTATGGCTCATGCGTAAAAGGGTTATGGATTAGTTGACTCGACTATTTTTATTCCGGAAGAAGTGCCCAGCCTGTCGGCTCCTGCTTCAATCATTTCCAAGGCTTGTTCACGTGTTTTAATCCCACCCGAGGCTTTGATACCAACCGCTGGCGGGAGTACGCTGCGCATTAATTTAATGTGCTCCACCTTTGCTCCGGAGGGAGCAAAACCTGTAGAGGTCTTAACGATATCAACACCGGCATCGGCACACATTTTACAGGCCTCTATAATTTCTTCATCAGAAAGATACGCGGTTTCAATAATAACCTTGAGTAGTTTATGATGGTCGTGCGTAAGTTTGCTACACTTGGCCAGTTCGATTTTCGTCCAGGGGATTCCGGTTTTGAATGACGTTATATTCCAGACTACGTCAACCTCATCTGCGCCATTGTCAATGGCTCTTTTTATTTCATCGAGTTTTGTTTCTGTCATGTTGTAGCCGAGTGGAAACCCGGCCACGGTCACTAACAGAATCTTGTCTTTCCCAATTTCACGTTGAGCTCGTTTCACCCAGAAGGGTGGCACACATACACCTAGAAATCCGTACTGACGAGCTTCATTAACCACCTTATCAATATCCTGAATGGTGAGTGTAGGTGAAAGAACAGTATGTTCAATGTATTCGGCAAGGTTCATTCCTCCAATTTACAATTGCCAATCGACATTTGTAAATGACTAGTGGCGGATGCCACAAACTTTGCAGTATTTCATTTTATGAGCCGGACGTTTTTTAGGCGGGCGTTTGTGGCCGAAATACATGGGATCAGAATTTTGAGGCTTTTCTGATAATTTTTCATTTTTCTTTTCCTGCTTGGCAATCTCTTCAAGTCGGTCGTAATATTTATCGCGGGCATCATAGGTCACTTTACCGGAAGGCTTTTTCTTCTTGGTGGGCTCATAGTCCTTTTGAGGATAATAGGGCGCCAAGGAACTTGGCTGGCCAGAAGACCCAGCATCCTTCTTATCTTTCTTCTTCTTTTGCGCAATGGAGGCAATCGAACTGAATACCAATACTATGATGAGCAGGTTTCTTAGCATAACACAAAGATACCAACTGCTTTAACTACAGAAAATTGTAGAGTTGACCCTGGTTAATCGACAAAGAGCTCTCCGGGCCGTTAATCAGCAAATTAGCTTCCTTTTACCTCCATCATGGTTTGCTGCCTGCGGTAGATCCAGGGAGGTGTTGGATTTTCCTGTTCCCAAAGCCCCAAGTAATTTTTCCTGGCTCTTTCCTCTAAATCCTTTAGCCCTGCAGTTGTGCTTTTTTCGGCAGTCCATGCAAGTCCGCGATTGAGCAAGTCAATCCTGGGATCTAAATCATCTACAAATACAATTGCTATATAATTACCCCATCGGTCTTTACCTTGTAACTCAACGGTAATTTCTTTTGTTAACATTATTCTTTCCAGGTGCAGTCTGGCTTCCTCTCCAAATGCCTGTCCGATTTCGGGGCAATCAATTCCCTGCAAAACAACCCTGTATGATTCATTTGTTTCAGTCACCACTTCCAGCGTATTACCATCAATCACTGAGATCACTTTTCCTGAAACGGTATCGCCCGCAACGAGGGTGAAGTGTACAAAACCAACTAGCAACAAAACCATCATCTTTTTCATAGCACTTTCCATTTATTAAACTGCATGCAAGGTAAATGAGATGTTCCTTACGTGCGGTTCGCAATAACCGCCCAACTTTCCCATGTAATATTTAGAGCGAAAAAAGTGCCAATACATAATGTGGCCGTGAAATGAAGTGATTTAGCGGATTACAAAAATGCTGAAACAAAAAATGTCCCGCAGCGGGACATCCTTTCTCAAAATCTATCAGGAATTACTACTTGTTACAGTATTGGTCAATTTGAAACCGGGCTTTTTGATCACCAAATTCAACTGCTCTTCTCCAATCAAAACACGCTTTGTCCTTTTCGCCCAATTGATAATAGAAATTGCCTCGTTGCTTATAGTACGTGGCATTTTTCGGTTCAACCCGAATAGCATCATCCATATCTGAAATACCGGCTCCATAATCCTCAAGTTCGGCTTTGCAGGTAGCCCGATTATAATATGCAAGGCCATCGTTAGGGCTGAGTGAAATAACCTTGTTATAATCGAGTACAGCGCCTTCATAATCTTCAATGGATTCCTTTATTAACCCGCGGTTGAAGTACGTATTGACATTGGTCTTATCCAGGTTGATGGCGTTGTTCAAATCCCCTATGGCGGACTTGGGATCATCCATGCCAAGATGGGCTTTGGCTCTATCCAGAAAAAGCTGAACGGTGTTCTCACCAGCTTTCTGCGCGGCATCAAAATCCTTTACCGCTGCAGGAAAATCCTCGGTTTCAAGCAATAGTCGCCCGCGCTTGTACAAAATTTCCTTTTCCTTATTTCCGCCCTCTACGAGCTTGTCGTAATATTCCAGGGCGGCATTGTAGTTTTTCATGTTGTAGTAAGAGTCGCCCAGCATACGATAAAGCTCAGGTTCCGGCTTTTCCGTCAGCTTCTCCACCATTCGAAAATCTTTGGCTGCCTCTTCAAACTTGTTGGTCTTGAAATAAACTTGTCCACGGTTTTCATACGCTTTTACGTATTCGGGATTCAGATTAATTGCAGCACCAAAATCTTTTATAGCCTCCGGGAAACTTTCAAGTGTAGCATAGGCCTTTCCGCGGTTGTTCAATAAAACCGGATCCTTCATACCCAGGGCAATGGCCTGTGAATAATCCTGTACGGCAGGCTGAACATTATTCATTTTGAACTTTGCATCACCTCGGTGAAAATGGCCTATGGCTAACTTTGAATCCGTTTCAATGGCGCGATCAAAATCACTAATGGCTTGTTCATACTTTTTAGCCTCATAACGGCAATATCCCCGCATATCAAAAATTGTTGCCTCCGATGCCCCCATATTGATGGCGTTATCAAAATCAGGTAATGCGCCAGTAAAATCATTCAGTGCGTATTTAGCAAACCCTCTGCGTGAGAAAAGTGCTGCGCTTTTCTCTCCTCCGTCAATGGCTTTGGTTAAATCAGGAAGTGATTTCTCATATTCTTTTACTTCTACCAGTGCACTACCCTTCGCCCCATATACTTTTAAATCGGCACTGCCACTCTCAATCGCTTTTGTCAGATCAGCTAACGCTCCTTTAAAATCATTCAGGTAAAATTTTGCCAACCCCGATAAGGCAAGATCTTCTGCCCCAGCCTGTCCACGTGAAATGACAATGGCTTCATCGGCAACTACACCTTGATACTCTTTAAGCTGAAACCTGGCCGTTGCCCGATTTTTTGTTGCCAGGGTATAGTCTGGCTTTAGGGTAAGTGCTCGGGTAAAGTCCTCCAGTGATTCCTTCACCAATCCCGCATTCAATTTTGCTTTACCGCGATTGTTGTAGATCACTTCGTCATTCACGCCAAGAGCAATGGCTTTATCGTATGACTCAATTGCACCATTAAAATTATTTTGTTTAAAACGAGCATTACCCAATTGGTAATACACATCTTTATTCTTACTGTCCAGCGATGCGGCTTTCTCCAGCAACGGCACCGCCTCTTTCTCTTTCTGGACTTGCAGGTATGAAATTCCCAGAGCCTCATAAGTAAATAAGTCGGCTTTTTCCTTTTGAACCACCTTTTCAAGATCTACAATAGCGGCAGTGTATTCCTTTAATTGATAGGATGACTTACCTCTCTTTTCATAGATACCTTCTTCTTTCTCTCCTCCCACTTCTGCCGCGGTGAGCGCATCAACCGTTCCCTTGAAGTCATTGGCCTCAAATCGAAGATACCCCGCATACAACAACACTCTACTATCCTTTACGCCAGCCTTTATAGCCTTTTCGAGATAATTTTTAGCGGCCTCTTTTTCATTGAGGTTGTATCGCGCTACTCCCAACATCCTACACAACTCTGCAGATTCTCCCTCCGTACTTTTCGCTTTTTCCAGATCTTCTGCTGTTCCTTTAAAATCCTGCAACCCAAATTTTGCTGTGCCTCGATTGAATAATGCTCTTGTGTAGTTCGGATTAAGTTGAATGGCCATATCAAAATCAGCAATCGAGCCGGCTGCGTCACCAGTATTCATTTTTGCCTTTCCCCGGTTGTTAAACATCACAGCATCCTTATCCGATAATTTGATGGCATTGTCGTAATGCTTAATAGCATTGACAAAATCATTCTTCATAAAGCGGATATCACCCAGGTTTTTAAATACTTCAGCATCGTTCACGCCAAGCGATACTGCTTTTTCCAAATCTTTCTGCGCAGTATCATAATCCTTTTGTAGGAACGCTGCATTACCCTTGCATTGAAAAACTTCTTTTTCAGTGGCACCCAATCCAACAGCTCGGCTCAACGATTCAATGGTGCCCGGATAGTCTTTGTTCTTATATTGACATAAACCAAGCTGTGTGAAAACATCTTTATCGCTTGCTCCCAATGAAACAGCAGACGTAAGGCTTTGCATCGCGCCCGTACAATCACCTTGAGCCGCCAGGCTAAGTCCCAGCATTTTGAACACCTCCTTGTCCTTCACACCTTTTTGAACCACTTTACTCAAAGCAACAGAAGCCCCCTTATTGTTTTTCAGTGTATACTGGGCTGTTCCGACTTTCTGATAGAATTCAACATCAGCACGGCCGCTGGCGATGAGTTTCTCAAAATCAGTGACACTACCAGCCCAGTCCTGTAAAAGATATCGTGTCTCTGCCCGGTTCTCTAATGCTTTGTCATAACCCGGTTTTAGTTCGAGCGCTTTATCAAAATCAGGAAGAGATCCTTTATAGTCTTTTAAATTAAATTTTGCTTTTCCACGGTTGTTGTAGAGTACAGCATCGGCTTTCCCCAGGGCAATGGCTTTATCATAATTAGTGATAGCTTCTTTATAACTCTCCATTCTGAATTTACAATTCCCCAGGTTGGAAAAAGTTTCAAAACTATTTGCCCCCAGGCTCACGGCCTTCTCTAAATCGGTGGCTGCTCCTTGAAAATCATTCAGGTTGTATTTGGTATTTCCCCTGTACTCAAAAAGTTCTGCTGTATTAATGCGGGCCTTTACCGCTTCATCAAAATCGGTTCTCGCTTTTTCAAAATCCTTTTGTTGATAATAGGCTATGCCCCGTTTGACGTACACCTCTTTATTTGAAAATCCTGAATTGATGAGTTGCGTAAATTGAGTTGAGGCAGCAGAATAATTTCCACCTTTCAATTTTGACAATGCCTCCTCATATTGAACCAGAAGTAACGAGTCACTTTTCTGGGCAACGGCTTGATCCGTAATAACCAGTAAAAGTAAAATAACACGAATGCGCATAGTTCCAGGAATTGATGGGAACCAAAATTATCAAATCATGCGCTGTTAAATTCTCGAAAATGAGCAAAAAACTAACTCGACTAGAATAAGCCTGAAATAAATAGCAGAATTCGGGAGATTATTGAACGAAGGAAGTATAGATGAGATAAAGTGAAATACCGAGTAATATCAAAACCAAAAGGTAGCCAAAGACCTTCGCGCGGTTGAAGTAGGTTTTTAAATGGATAGTCTTCTTCATATGCCGGTTCCTTATATTCCTAAGAACTCAAAAACATTAAAAAACAGGTAGAATAAGGCAGAGAGTGCCATGAGGTAAGCAAATACTTTTGCCCTGAAAAAGTAAGAGCTGGGGGATAATGTCTTTTTCATAGCGCTGAAAGTTTTGGTGTTAAAGTATAACTTTAATTACGACTAAAAAGTTATCTGATGGTCTTACTTTTTCGTCCAAACGGTATAAAATCCAGCAAATGGGGGGATTTGATCGGTGGAAAAATCTCTAGGTACTCCAAGTTTTGATCGAATTCTGCCTCAACCTATATCATCCAAAAAGCAAAACCCACTGGAATTCAGTGGGTCTGTACCAATAAAAATTACAATCCTATAAGTGGATCACTTCGCCATACGCAGCCGCGGCTGCTTCCATAATGGCTTCGCTCATAGTAGGGTGAGGATGAACTGACTTAATGATTTCGTGTCCCGTAGTCTCAAGATTTCTTGCTACCACAACTTCTGCAATCATCTCTGTAACATTAGCCCCAATGAAGTGTGCGCCTAACCATTCACCATATTTTGCATCAAAAATTACTTTTATAAATCCGTCAGCAGCACCGGCAGCTTTTGCTTTTCCGGAGGCGGTAAAGGGAAACTTGCCGACTTTAATTTCATATCCTGCCTTCTTAGCTGCTTCCTCCGTGTATCCGACAGAAGCAATTTCAGGACTACAATAGGTACAGCCCGGAATGTTATTGTAATTGAGTGGATGAGGGTTTTGTCCTGCAATTTTTTCCACGCAGATAATTCCTTCTGCAGACGCTACGTGCGCCAATGCCGGACCTTTCACTATATCTCCGATAGCATATACACCGGCTACATTCGTTTTGTAGTAATCATCTACGATTACTTTTCCTTTATCTGTTTTTACACCCACTTCTTCCAATCCAATTCCTTCAAGATTCGTAGAAACTCCTACTGCAGAAAGAACAACATCTGCTTCAACCTTAATCTCTCCACTGGCTGTTTTTACGGTGGCCACACATCCTTTACCAGATGTATCCACCTTTGTTACTTCAGCGCTTGTGTAGATGGTCATGCCTGCCTTTTTGAATGACTTTTCAAGAGCCTTTGAAACTTCCACATCTTCTACCGGAACAATGTTGGGTAAAAACTCAACGATCGTAACTTCTGTTCCCAGTGTGTTGTAGAAATAGGCAAACTCAACACCAATTGCACCGGAGCCCACTACTAATAATTTCCTTGGCTGTTCCGGCAATACCATCGCATCGCGGTAGCCAATAATTTTCTTGCCGTCAATTTTCAAGGCAGGCAATTCGCGTGAACGTGCACCTGTTGCAAGAATCGTATGCTTTGCTTCATAGTCGGTTTTCTTACCCGAAGCATCTGTAACCTCAACTTTATTTCCCTTCTTCAGTTTACCGGTACCTGCTATGTGATCGATCTTGTTTTTCTTAAATAGAAATTGAATCCCCTTGCTCATTCCACCGGCCACTTCACGGCTTCTCTTTACAATGGATGCAAAATCTGCTTTAGCATCTTTTACGTCTATGCCATAATCTTTGGCGTGCTGGATATACTCAAACACGTTAGCACTTTTCAACAAAGCTTTCGTAGGTATACACCCCCAGTTCAAACACACACCGCCCAGTTCAGCTTTCTCGACAACGCCAACTTTCATTCCCAATTGAGAAGCCCTGATGGCAGCAACATATCCCCCGGGACCACTACCGATAACGATTACATCATATTTTGACATAGGTGAGAATTTTAATTTTTGTGCCGCCAAATATAAGGGAATTGACCTAAGAAATCGCCATCAACCAGGCAGACCAAACCAAGTGATAACCGCCTTGGCGATTCCATGTGGCAATTAAGAATCAATTATTAACACATGGAATGAAGGTAAATAAGAATCCACAGAAATGCCTATTTTTGGGCATTGCGCCTCAAAAACGACTAAAAAATGAAACTACTCCAGGGAAAAAATGCTCTTGTTACAGGAGCCTCGAAAGGGATCGGAAGATCGATCGCATTAAAATTTGCTGAGCAAGGTGCCAACGTGGCCTTCACTTATTTATCAAGTGTGGAGCAAGGTCAGGCGCTTGAAGCGGAGCTTGCATCAAAAGGTGTTAAAGCTAAAGGTTATCGCTCGGACGCTTCCGATTTCGCGCAAGCCGAAAAATTGGTTAACGATGTGGTTGCTGATTTTGGCTCGCTGGATATTTTAGTGAACAACGCAGGAATCACGATGGATAATTTGTTGTTGCGCATGAATGAAGAAGCTTGGGATAAAGTCATCAACGTGAATTTGAAATCATGTTTCAATACCGTGAAGGCAGCGACCAAACCGATGATGAAACAAAAAGGCGGATCCATTATTAATATGACTTCTGTTGTTGGCCTGAAAGGAAATGCCGGACAATCAAATTACGCAGCTTCAAAAGCTGGCATTTTGGGTTTCACAAAATCCGTAGCGCTTGAATTAGGGTCAAGGGGTATTCGCTCGAATGCGATTGCGCCTGGATTTATTGAAACCGAAATGACAGGCAAGCTGGACGAGAAAACCGTTCAGGGTTGGCGTGATGCTATTCCACTGAAGCGTGGTGGAAAACCAGAAGATGTTGCCGATGCCTGTGTGTTTTTGGGATCGGATATGTCCTCTTACATCACCGGACAAGTATTACAGGTTGATGGCGGAATGCTAACCTGATCGATAAAGAAAATATCTAATCTTCTTAAATCAGGGTAAACCCTGATTTTTTTTGCTCAAAAAATGGCCGATGAAAAGGTTCATTATTTTACCTTTAATGATACGTGAGGATTACACTATGATAAAAAAGCAGCATGCACGTTTTTTTAAATGATCAATTCATCGAAGCTGAAAAAGCTTCATTACACATCAGCGACCTGGCCATACAACGGGGGTATGGCATTTTTGATTTTTTCAGAGTGCGGAATAATGTGCCGCTTTATGTAGAGGATCATCTTGATCGCTATTTTCAATCGGCCTCTATTATGCATTTGTCTTCACCCTATACAAAAGACAAACTGCTTTCAATCATAAACGATCTCATAAAAAAGAATAATATTCCTAATTCAGGAATTCGCATGATTCTTACCGGAGGTTATTCCCCTGACGCCTATCAACCGGTGAATCCCAATTTCATCGTGATGCAAAATGCTCTTGCATGGGATGATTCACTCTCACCCAAAGCCATAAGCATCATCACACATGAGTTTGTTCGTGAAATTCCTGAGGCGAAGACCATCAATTATACCATGGGTATTTGGCTTCAAAGGGAGGTAAAGAAACAAAGAGCGGATGATGTTTTATATCACGTCAATGGCATGGTGACTGAATTTCCGCGTTGCAACTTTTTTATCGTAACAAAAGCCAACATCCTTGTAACACCTGAGAAAAATGTATTGAAAGGGGTCACCCGTAAGAACATTTTGGCGAACGCCAGTGCGTTGCTTCCGGTAAAAGAGTCTTCCATTACCCTACAGGACATTCGAAATGCCAAAGAAGCTTTTCTTACCAGTACCACGAAACGAATTCAGGCAGTAGTTAAAATAGATGGACATTCCGTAGGTGACGGAAAACCAGGTGAATTGACAACAACATTATTGAACATGCTTATCGCGAAGGAACAGAATTATGTAAAAAACAGACTCTGAACTCTAAGGTCAGAATATACACCAATCATTAAAAATATGTCAGAAATAAAGAAAATCATCAACACGCTCAAGCATACCTACGAAAAGGATGCCTGGCACGGTCCGGCTGTTAAAGAGGCGCTGGCGGATGTCTCAACCGATATAATCCACACACGAATTGGAACCAGTCACAACATTATTGAACTGGTGGCACACATGACCGCATGGAGAAATTATGTTACGGAAAAGTTAAAGGGAAACGATTTGTTTGAACTCTCGGATGAACAAAATTTTCCCGAAGAGAAAGACTGGAAGCGTGCCCTGACGAACCTGGAGCAAAGTCAGAAAGAACTGATCAATGCGTTGGAAGTAACACACGATGAGCGTTTACAACAAGTTGTTCCCAATCGAAAATTCAAGTTTTATACCATGCTCCACGGGATTATTCATCACGATCTCTACCACATCGGACAAATCATTTTGCTGAAGAAATCACAAACTAACACCCGTAAGTAAAAAGATTTTTTTTGAAATTCTTTTTCAAACACTTGCAAACCTTAATGAACAGGCCTACGTTTGTGTCATCATAGTCGAGAAGGCCATTCGCCAAATCGATTTATACAGAAGCGCTGAGAGAACAGGCTCGATGAAGCGCTAGCAACCCCCTCCTTGTTGGAGAAAAGGTGCTAAATCCTGCCACGCGAGGGTCGCGTGGAACTATAAACCGATTCAAAAATGAAATCGTTTAACGTTCAAAACACCAGCACCACAAGCTTCGATCGCTTGCTGTCGTCTTTTCTCGACACCGTACAATCCATTATTATTTGCATCACCGCGCAATACACCACCATGTGTTGTATGCGCTGCTGTTGCTGTTAAGGGTCATTCTGCATCCCTAACGCAACACCCAAAGCCCTGACGGCTACCGTCACCGCTTTGTCCTTTTCATATTCTCAAACTGAAATTATTCACCCTAAAAATCAATACAACTATGTCAAACTTACGTTTTGAAACACTTCAGCTTCATGCCGGGCAAGAGGCTGACCCTACTACCGGATCACGCGCAGTACCGATTTATCAAACAACTTCGTACGTGTTTAAGAATGCCGAACACGGAGCCAACCTCTTTGCACTCAAAGAATTTGGTAACATCTACACGCGCATCATGAACCCCACCACCGATGTGTTGGAAAAAAGAATTGCAGCATTGGAAGGCGGGGTAGCAGCATTAGCCGTGGGCTCTGGACAAGCTGCTCAATTCATTGCACTGAATAACATTTTACAAGCTGGTGACAATTTTGTTTCCACATCATTTTTGTACGGAGGCACGTACAATCAATTCAAAGTTGCCTTCAAGCGATTAGGTGTTGAAGTGCGGTTTGCGGAAGGAGATAAGCCCGAAGCATTCGAAAAGCTCATCGACAAAAAAACAAAAGCGCTGTACATCGAAACGATTGGGAATCCGGGTTTCAATATTCCTGACTTCGAAGCCCTCGCAGCCTTGGCAAAAAAACATGATCTCCCCTTAATTGTGGATAACACATTCGGGGCCGGAGGGTACCTCTTCAGACCATTGGAACATGGTGCACATGTGGTGGTGGCTTCCGCTACCAAATGGATTGGTGGGCACGGCACATCCATTGGTGGAGTGATCATCGATGGTGGTAACTACAATTGGGGTAACGGTAAATTCCCGCAATTCATTGAACCTTCAGAAGGATATCACGGATTGAAATTCTGGGATGTGTTTGGAGAAGGTAATCCGCTGGGCCTACCCAACATTGCCTTCATCATCCGTGCACGCGTAGAAGGGCTGCGTGATTTTGGTCCTGCATTGAGTCCGTTCAATTCATTCCTATTCCTGCAAGGGCTGGAAACTTTGTCATTGCGTGTTCAACGCGCTGTTGACAATGCATTGAACCTGGCACAATGGCTTGAGAAAAATCCGAACGTGGAAAGTGTAAACTATCCGGGACTTGAAAGCAGCACTTACCATAAACTCGCGAAGAAATACCTGCGCAATGGTTTTGGGGCCGTGCTTTCTTTCACCGTGAAAGGAACAAAAGAAAATTCCACACAGTTGATCGACAGCCTGAAATTGATCAGTCACCTGGCGAATGTGGGTGATGCAAAAACGTTGATTATACAACCCTCCGCAACAACCCATCAGCAACTTTCTGAAGAGGAGCAGATTTCTTCGGGTGTATTGCCAACGTTGCTGAGAATTTCGGTTGGCCTTGAGCACATCGATGATATCAAAGCTGACTTACAACAAGCCTTTGATAAGGTATTTGCAAAAGAGTTAGTGAACTGATATGGCTAAAACGGATCAAATATTCCATTACGATCAACCCTTTGATTTGGAGCTTGGCGGACAACTGCCAGGTTTCCAACTCAAATACACCGTGCTGGGCAAAGTGAATCCCGAGCGATCGAATGTGGTGTGGGTGTGTCATGCCCTCACCGGCAATTCAGATTTCACTTCCTGGTGGGGTGATCTGTTTAAAGCAGGAAGTGTTTTTGATCCAAAGAACTATCTGATCATTTGTGTTAATGTGCTGGGCGGATGTTACGGCTCAACGGGGCCACTCTCAATTAATCCTCACAACGGGAAACAGTTTTTTCATTCTTTTCCACTGCTCACCAATCGCGATGTAGTTCGTGCATTTGATTTGCTGCGCGAATCATTGGGGTTTGAAACGGTTCACACGCTTATCGGTGGTTCGTTAGGTGGCCAGCATGTGCTGGAGTGGGCCATTCAAAAGCCGGAGGTGTTTCAGCATATTGTGCCCATTGCCTGCAATGCTTTTCATTCACCATGGGGAATTGCCTTCAATGAAGCACAGCGTTTGGCTATTGAAGCAGATCCAACCTGGAAAAATAATGATGAACGAGCAGGCAAAGTGGGACTAATAGCCGCACGGGCTATCGGCATGATTTCGTACCGTACCTATGAAACCTTTGAAAGTCTGCAGGCAGAAAAGAGCAATGAAACAACCGATTCCTTTCGGGCAGCTACCTACCAACGCTATCAGGGTGAGAAATTGGTAAACCGGTTCAATGCGTTCACTTATTTCTATCTCAGTAAAATGATGGATAGCCATAATGTAGGAAGATCAAGAGGAACGGTTGAGGGTGCGTTACAAACAATACAAGCAAAAACATTAGTCGTAGCGATTAAAAGTGATGTGTTGTTTCCTGAACGTGAACTTCAATTTCTTCAGCAAAACATTCCGGAAGCCCAACTTGAAGTGCTCACCTCCCTGCATGGTCATGATGGATTTCTTGTAGAGACCGATCAGTTAAACGAAGTCATCAGAAAATTTTTTAAAACCATCCACCAGGAAGTATCCTGTTAAAACCAAACCAAAAACCTAAACCAAAAAATGATCATGGGAAAGACAACCAACCTCATTCATTCCGTACCCGTTGACCCTCTCACCGGTTCAATCTCAGTACCCATTTATCAAACAGCCACCTATGTTCAAGAGGCACCCGGTGTAAACAAGGGTTACGATTACGGTCGTTCCAACAATCCAACCCGTCATGCCCTTGAAAAAATAGTGGCACAACTGGAGGGTGGCCATTCGGCCTATGCTTTTGCCACCGGGCTGGCCGCCATTGATGCTGTTGTGAAACTATTATCTACCGGAGATGAGATTGTAGCAGTCGATGACATCTATGGAGGAGCATATCGCTTATTTACACACATCTATGAAAAATTTGGAATCAAAATTCATTATGCGGATACAACCGATGCAGAGAATGTGTACGACTACATAAATCCTAATACCAAATTAGTTTGGTTGGAGTCGCCCACCAATCCAACCTTAAAAATTTCAGACATTCAAAAAATCTCGCGCATCGCACATGCACAAGGTGCGCTGGTGGTCATTGATAACACTTTTGCTTCGCCCATTGCACAGCAGCCGCTAACATTAGGCGCTGATATTGTGATTCACAGCGGTACAAAGTACCTGGCAGGGCATTCCGATCTTGTTGCCGGATTAGTGGTGGTAAGCAACGAAGAACTTGCTGAAAAAATCAAATTCATTCAAAATGCAACGGGGGGCATATTAGGTCCGCAGGATTGCTGGCTCACTATTCGGGGTATTGAAACACTTACGCTTCGGGTAGAGCGGCAATGCGCTACTGGGTTGAAAGTGGCACGATACCTTTTGGAATGCGAAGATGTTGACCAGGTTTACTATCCGGGTTTGGAGACACATAAAAATCATGACGTTGCTAAGGCGCAACAAAATGGTTTATACGGAGGTGTGGTATCCTTCACGCTGAAAGAAGATACAGAGCAAGCCGCAGTGGAATTCGTTACGTCTACGAAATATTTCAAGCTGGCAGAAAGTCTGGGCGGTGTTAAAAGCTTAATCTGTCATCCTTCACAAATGACCCATAAGTCTATTCCCAGAGAGAAGCGACTTGCTTCGGGGGTGTCTGATTCGTTGATCCGCATTTCCTGCGGCATCGAAGATGCCGAGGATTTAGTGGAGGATCTTCAACGGGCATTCAAAAAAATTAAAAAGAAAGAAACGGTAAGCATTTAATCATTATGAAAAAGAATTTGAAACTTGGATTATTCGGCTTTGGATGTGTGGGACAAGGGCTTTACCATGTATTGGAGGAAACCCATGGCATTAAGGCGGAGATCAAAAAAATCTGTGTGAAAAACAGAAATAAGCAGCGCATCCTGAGTCGAGATGTATTCACGTATGATTCAGCGGATATTCTCAATGATCCCGAAATCGATGTGGTGGTAGAGCTGATTGATGATGCGGAGGCTGCCTTTAAAATCGTAAAATCAGCTTTGCAAAATGGAAAGCACGTTGTAACGGCCAACAAAAAAATGCTGGCTGAAAACCTGGAGGAAATTTTTTATCTGCAACAGCAATACGATCGTTCGGTATTATATGAAGGAGCGGTGTGTGGTAGTATTCCCATACTTCGCAATCTGGAGGAATATTACGATAACGATTTACTTACCGGCATTGAGGGAATATTTAATGGATCAACCAATTACATCCTCACCAAGGTATTTGAAGAAAAAAAATCATACATCGAAGCGTTAAAGCAGGCACAAGACTTAGGGTTTGCAGAATCGGACCCCGCGTTGGATGTACAGGGATTCGATCCTAAATTCAAGTTAGTCATTGCTATCGCACATGCCTTTGGAGTGTTTGTTAAACCCGAACAAATTATCAATATCGGGATTGATAAAATCTCGGACCTGGATTTAAAGTTTGCCCGAGAAAAGGGTTATGCCATCAAACTCATTGCGCGCGCTGTAAAATTGGATGGAAAAATTTATGCACTCCTGGCACCCCAATTCATTGAAGAAAAAAATCCGCTGAGTGCGATTCGGTATGAATACAATGCCGTACAAGTACAAAGCGCCTTTGCCGATAAACAACTCTTTGTTGGAAAAGGAGCAGGAGGCTATCCAACGGGTTCGGCTGTACTGTCGGATATCTCGGCACTCACCTACGATTACCGATATGAGTACAAAAAAATACACCAGCTTCCGGTGAACAATTTCTCTGAAGATTGGTCTATTGAGGTGTTTGTGCGTTTTGCCCAAGGAGAGTCAGTTTCTATTCAGGATTTTGAAAATTTCAAATCAGGCTATGCCGCAAACGGCCAACACTACATGGTAGGTCAGGTAGGGGTGAAAAAACTCAAAGAATGGTCACAAAATGAAAACATTGGGATTATTCTGGCACCGCAGGCAACTTTTGTCAATGAAAGCAGAAACAAAAGCCTTGAAATCAGGTATTCAGCTGCCTGACGTTTTAATCCCTTCTTCATATAAAAAACCCTGTTTCTATGTGGTAAAACGGACGCTTGCAATATATTTGTAGCCTGATAAATCAGTTCTACAATGGTTATTACAGCGTCCATTATTGCCTTCACCGTCATTATTTTATTATTGGTATTCATGCTCTTGTTTGCACAGAAAAGTCTGGTGCAGTCGGGACCGGTAAAAATTGTAATCAATGGCGAAAAAACGATAACCGTTTCGGCCGGAAGTTCACTACTTTCTACACTGGCCAATGAAAAAATATTTCTGCCTTCAGCCTGTGGTGGTGGTGGCACATGTGCCATGTGTAAGTGTGTAGTAGAATCGGGTGGTGGTGATGTGCTTCCTACAGAAGTTGGTCACTTAACGCGCATGGAACAAAAAGAGAAAGTTCGGCTGGGTTGCCAGGTAAAAGTAAAGCAGGATTTAACCATTCGCATCCCTGATGAAATTTTTGGTATTAAGAAGTGGGAGTGCGAAGTGGTATCAAATTATAACGTATCAACCTTCATTAAAGAATTTGTTGTGAAGCTTCCTCCCGGAGAAACACTCCACTTTGAGGCCGGTGGATATATTCAAATAGATGTTCCGGCCATTACGGTAGACTATAAAACCATGGACATCGCGCCACATCCTGAACTGGGTCACAAGCCGGATGTATTCAAGAGCGATTGGGATAAGTTTAAGTTGTGGGATCTGAAGATGAAGAATGATGAGCCCATCTTCCGTGCGTACTCTATGGCCAACCACCCGGCCGAGGGAAATATTGTAATGCTGAATATTCGTGTGGCTACACCGCCATGGGACAGGCAGAACAATAAATGGATGGATGTGAATCCGGGTATTTGCTCATCGTATGTATTCTCTCGTAAACCCGGGGACAAAGTAACTATCTCCGGACCTTATGGCGAATTCCATATCAATAAGACGCAACGCGAAATGATCTACATCGGTGGTGGTGCCGGTATGGCCCCACTTCGTGCACAAGTCTTTCACCTGTTCCATACCGAAAAAACAAATCGTAAAGTTTCCTACTGGTATGGCGGCCGTTCGAAGAAAGAATTGTTCTATGTAGACCACTTCCGTAAAATCGAAAAACAGTTTACAAACTTCCAATTCAATATTGCCCTTTCTGAACCACTGCCCGATGACAATTGGAAGGTGAAGAAAAGTCTTGACGATAGGGATGCAGACGGTTATATCGGATTTATTCACCAATCCTTATTTGATAATTACCTGAAAAATCACCCGGCACCGGAAGATGTTGAATATTACTTGTGTGGACCTCCGCTGATGAATGCAGCCGTATTGAAAATGTTGGATGAGATGGGCATTCCGAAAGAGAATATAAGATTTGACGATTTCGGAGGATAATTCAAGAATCGCTCATATTTAAAAGGAGAGAATTAGTTCTCTCCTTTTTCATTTCCAACCAACCTGACCACAGGAGTGTCTAAGGAGAAAAACTATCGCATGAAGCTTGAATTAAAAGTATTGGTAGTTGCAGGGTTGTTCTTTAGTGCTTTCCAATGTGAAACTCCATCCACGTTGGCTGAGCAGGAATCAAAACACTGCGCCAATGTTGACTGGTTAACTAGCATTACTGAAGGTATGAATACGAGTACCGGAGTATCCGGTGAAGTGATTCGCTATCACTATAAAGGCCAGACTGTATATTACGTTGATACCTGTAAAGGCTGTGAGGATAGTATGGCCATTGTCTATACGTGTTCCGGTGAAGTGCTTTGCGAGTTTGGTGGAATTGCCGGGTTTAATACGTGCCCCGACTTTGCCGATAAGGCCACCGGTAAAAAGGTGATCTGGAAGAATTAACCGCTTTGCCGGAATGACATTTCATGATAGCTTTGTTGTAAACACCTGTCATGGATTTAACCATTCTGTTTTCCCCGATTGACGAAACGGTTTATTCCGACATCACTTCTCCCTCATCCTTTTTTAAAAACATCCGAATCTTCGGAGATAAAATGCCCGGATACAAGGATGCGCACATCGCCATCTTTGGAATTAAAGAGGCCCGCGGAACGGACATCAATGGCGGAGCAGCACAAGGTCCAGATGAAATCCGGAAGAAATTATATACCCTCAAAAAAGGAAACGGCAGCTACCGCATCATTGATTTGGGTAATTTAAATCCAGGCCACGATTTGGATGAAACCCATGTACGCATCAGTGAAGTTTGCCGTATGCTGCTCGAAAGCAATGTGTTGCCCATTCTGATTGGCGGTACGCATGATCTTGATTACGGCCAGTATTGCGGATACGAAACCATGAGTAAACTCGTGAGTTTGCTCAACATCGATGCGTTTCTTGATCTGGACGATAAAAAAGAGTCACCCCTCAATCAACAGCACATTCACAAAATATTACTGCACGAACCCAATTTCTTGTTCAGCTATACACACCTGGCCTATCAAAGTTATTTGATCGATCCACTTTCTGTTTCCATTTTAGAGAAGCTATACTTTGAAGCTTTTCGCATTGGGCAGATGCGTACAGGATTACAGGAAATGGAGCCCACCATTCGCAATGCCGACATGCTATCCTTTGATATCACCGCCATCCGATCATCCGATGCTCCCGGAAATGCGAGCGCACAACCTTTCGGGTTGACGGGGGAAGAGGCTTGTCAGATATGTTGGTATGCCGGACAGAATGAAAAATTGAGTTCGATTGGGTTCTATGAATATAATCCTGAAAAAGATGATGAGCGCAAAAAGACAGCTTCCGTTGTCGCCACCATGATCTGGTATTTCATTGAAGGATACTATCATCGCAAGAAAGAACAAAACTTTCGCAGCAACGATTTTCTTAAATATGTGGTGGCCCTTCAGGCCGAGCCCGAAACCATTACGTTCTACAAAAGTAAGTTCAGTGAAAAGTGGTGGATGGAAGTGCCCTATCCGACAGGTCGTGAGAAATATTCGCGAAACAGCATCGTACCCTGCAGTTACAACGACTATCAGCTGGCCACCAAGGGTGATGTGCCCGAACGGTACATTAGTACGCTTGCTAAGCTGATGTAGTAGTTCGATTGGAGGTTGACATTCTCCAAAGCACAAACGCCACATACACTACAACACCCGATGTAATGGCAAAAGAAATCGGGAGGTTACTGCCCGTATTAAATATCACATCCAACGCTTTATCCATTTGATTTAATCCGATCACCAGCACAACAAACAATATCGAAAGTAATACAACATTATACCACGAACGATGGCGATGCTCGGCCGGAATAATATTGGAATCATTAATTATGATCACCAGAAAGACAACCAGTAATGGAAGGATCAATCCATTCAATGCCTGAACGGTGAGTATGACAGGAATTGGTTTTATGCCGCTTACACCAAAGAAAAATCCCGTAAGTAAAACGACACCCCAAACCCATTTCACTTTTTTCTCCTGTTCAAATTGAAAAACTGTTCTGGCAATAACAGAGGAAGCATACGGTGAGGTAATTGCGGATGAAAATCCGGCAGCAAACAAGCCCAAAGCAAGGGCATAAAAACCAGGTCTTCCCAATTTGTTTTCAAAGGATGAAGCCAATGCCGGAAATGAAGAAAAATCCTGAATGGTAGTGCCCGCAATCAAAATGGCAGCCGTGATAAATCCACCAATCAAAACCGAAATTGTCAGACCCACCCGCATCAGCGGTACCGTTTGACCCTTACTAATGCCTGAGCCAATAAATATATTGTAAGGGACAATAGTAGTGCCCACCAAACCCAACGCCAATAATCCTGAACTCGCGGGTAATGCGGGAGTAATTGATGCTTGAAGAATTTCCACCACAGAAAAATTGGTGGTGAGAGCAAGTATAAAAAATGTCAATCCCATAATACCCACCAGCGCCACCATAAGGTTCGATATCCAGGTTAATCCTCCTATCCAAAGAATGATCAACACCATGAGTGAAATAATGATTGTCAATACCGTTGTATTGATCCCGGTAATCAAATTCAATCCCGCCACCGCCCCCAAAATATTTCCGGCTTCATACGCAGCACATCCTAACACCACACTTCCTCCAATGATCACTTGTAACCATCGACCACGGCTTGTACCGAATTTCTTGATAAAGGTTTGCCCAAGATTAAGGCCACTACCAATGACAATGCGTGCCGAAATTTCCTGGAGAAGAATACACGCCAGCGTGGCAAAAACAACTGCCCACAATAATTCCAGGTTGAACAGAGATCCTGCAGAAACCGCGGTAGTCACTGTGCCCGGGCCAATGAAAGCAGCCGAGATTACTGACCAAAGAATAACACTGGATAATTTACCTGGAGGTTTCAACTCTTAATAATTCCTTGAATATTGAAATAAAAACCGGATTTACGAAAGCGTGAAGGATGCTGAGGTGAATGAGGGCCTGTTCCACAAATACCCCTTCTTAAGGGATTAATTTCACCAACAATTTTAGAACTTTTAACCATGAATAATAAAAATGCTAAACTCGCCTTGTTACTGGTACGGCTGGCCGCTGCCGGGAACATGCTCATTCACGGTATTACCCGGCTAAGCCTGGGAACAGTTTCCAATTTTGACGGGTATCTAAGTTCCATTGGTTTTCCTCCATATACCGCATGGGTGTTAACCATTTTTGAATTGGCCGGTGCAATATCCATCATCATCGGAAGATGGGTCACTCCTATTGCTCTTATATTCTGCCTGGAGCTACTCATGGGAATTATTCTAGTTCACTTTCATGAAGGTTGGTTCGTAGTGGGTGCAGGAAGAAATGGAATGGAGTACAGCGTGTTGCTGATTATTTGCTTCATAAGCACAGCTCTCGTCTCATGGAAAAGAAATTTGATGAGGTAATTGTCTTTCTGATATAAATACTTACATCCCCACCAGCCCGGTATCAAAAATTCTGAGGTTCTCTTACCTTTGTGGGTTCTGTTTTTAATATTTGAAATTATTATCTAAACACCATGCGAAGGTTTCTATCCCTGAGTATACTTTTTACTTTTTTCCTTTGTTCGTTGCGGGCTCAAAAAGTTGACGAAAAGCTAAAGGAAGAAGCCGTGAAACTAAAAGTTATATTTAAAGAAGACGAGATTGCTGCCTTAAAAGCAACCTCATCTTATACCTTTTCATTGGCCGGTTCATCGTTATCGGCCGAACGAAAAGAATCTTATCAATACCTGGCCCTTCGTTCCAACACAACGTTTACTGTTCGGAATTTCTTTAATGATAAAACATACATCGAGTCGTATTCTTTAAAATCCGAGTCAGGACGAACCGCACTGCATGACAAATTTTGTGGCCATTACCAACAAGGTGATATTTTCTATTCTGATGCTCAAATTTGTGCATACCGGTTCACGCTAAGTTTACCCGGACAGTCAGCTCGCTTTGAGTCTACGTTGATCTATAGTGACCCTCGGTATCTCACACCAGTCTTCTTTCATGGGGAAACACCGGCAAGAGAAAGGGAAATTATAATCAGCGTTCCTCGTTGGGCAACCATTGAATTAATGGAAATGAATTTCAATGGATTCAACGTGAAAAAAAATATCACGGAAGGGCAAGACATAATTACTTACTCGTATGTGGTTCGGGATTTAGAAAGTTTTCCGGATGATAAAAATTTACCTGGCTACCTACATTTTATGCCGCACATTCTCATCCTGACAAAGTCATTTGATTACAAGGGCTCAAAAACAACCATTTTATCCTCAACTGATGATCAGTACAAGTGGTACGCCTCGCTTACATCAAAACTGGTAAAGAATTATGATCAGCTTAAGCCAATCGTAACAGACCTGACAAAAAATTCTAAAACTAACGAAGAAAAAATTAAGGCTATTTATTATTGGGTACAGGATAACATTAAATACATCGCATTTGAAGATGGTTTGGCTGCGTTCAAGCCTGAAGATGCCCATGAAGTTTACTATAAACGTTATGGAGACTGTAAAGGAATGGCCAATCTTACAAAAGCCATGTTAACTGTGGCCGGGTTTGATGCTCGACTTACCTGGATTGGTACAAACAAAATTCCTTACACGTACGCCATCCCCTCACTGGCTGTCGATAACCACATGATTTGCTCGGTTTTTGACAATGGCAAACATTACATTCTTGATCCTACCGATAAATACAATCCGATTGGAATCAATGGCGAAAGTATACAGGGAAAACAGGCCCTTATTGAAAACAATGATACCTATATCATTAGCGAGGTAAAGGAGGAATCTATTGAAAAGTATCTTCAGGAATCTATCTGGAATTATGAAGTTGTCGAAAACCGCTTGATAGGCAATGGAAAAACAAGCATGGAAGGTGAAAATAAGAAAATGGTTTTCAATTTTTATAACAACCTGGAAAAAGAGGACCTTGAAAAATTTCTTAAGGCAATTGTAGCCGGTGGCAATAATCCCGATGATTTTAGTTTGAAGAACTACTCTGCCATAGATCGTGATAACCAATGGAACATATCGTATGACATGACGCTAAAGAATCAGCTCTATTTAAGCAATAAAGAAATGTACGTAGACCTTGATTTTGTGGATGACTACAAGGAAGTTAAGCTGGATAAAGAGCGCAAGGTACCTTATAAATTTTCTACGAAGGCCTTCAAAAAGGTAAGGGCTGAACTTTCTATTCCTGTTGGCTATACACTAGAACATCTACCAAAAGCATTTCGCATGGAGAACGAGCACTTTGTCTTTGATATGAACTATACACTTGTTAACAACAAGGTTGTGTATACCAAAGAAATAAAAATCCTAAAAAATATTTTACCAGTGAGTGAATTTTCCAATTGGAACAAGGCCATTGCTGGTATAAATGAATTTTATAACGATCAAATAATATTAAAATCAAATGACTAAAAAGTGGACAAGTAGTTTTGTACTGATAGCCCTCATATCCACCTTGGGGTTTTCACAAAATATTAACAGTAACAAAAAGAAGGCAGAAGAAATTAAACAGTTGATGTGGCAAAGTGGAAATAAAGACTTTGCGGTAAAAGAGGTTCCTGAGAAATGGAAAAAACAATCGGCTGTCATCATTTCAAAATCAACGTTACTCACTTACAAAAAAGCACTAATCGGGTCGAGCTTAAGCCATGATACTTACAGTCATTATCGAATAAAGCTTCAGGACAACAGTGCAATTGAAAAATACGCACAGTTTAGTCTTCCGTCTGATGGCATTTATGGATCGTCTCGGTCCGAATTTTATGCAGGGTTCAAAATCATCAAACCGAATGGCAAAGAGATTGAAATTTCTGTATCAGAGGCCGTACTGCAAAAAGCTGAATTAAATAACAGAGGATACAATGAATATAAATTAGCCATTCCCAACCTTGAGGTAGGAGATATTCTCGACTATTACATTTGTGAAGACGAGTCAATTTCATTGGCTGCAAAGTATCATAGCTTTGATCCTGTTATTTTCCAGCTTCACGGTGATTATCCTATTATGAAACAAAAGATTTCATTTGAAGTACTTAGGCGATGCTTCATTAACTTGAAATCGTTGAATGGAGCACCTGAGTTTGAACCCACTGAGGGTTCTGACAGTGAAGAAAATTTTTACTCCTTGGAAGACAGTGATCGCGAAAGCATAAAAGATATTCGTTGGCTATTCCCATATCGTGAACTGCCAACAATTAAGTTTAAAATTACCTATGCTTCATCGCTTGCCGCGGCCATGGTCCCCGGATTTATTGGCGAGCCCGGAGTTATTAAATCGGATGTTTCAACCGAAGAAATCCGAAGCTTATTTGCATTCATCTTCGATTATAATGCCAGTGGATCGATTTTGAAAAATTATATGAATAAGAACTATAAAGGAGTTAATGATAATAATAAACTGGCACGCGAGGCATACTATGCCCTGAGAAACATGGATCGTTTCAAATATGCCGAGAACAGACTATTGAGTGGAGCAGAGGCGAATCCTGAATACGGTCTTACCAACTGTATCGCTTCGCTTTCCAGTTATTATAAATCCAGAAAAATCAGCCACGAAATTATTATTGGTATCCCGCGTCAAATTTCAGAGTTGGACAATCTGATTTTTGAAAATGAATTAACACTCATGTTAAAGGTGAATACCTCGAAGCCATTTTTCATTGGCCGATTCGACAATAACTCCATGGTCGATGAAATTGATCCTGACTTGCAAGGACAAACCGTATACTCCACCAGCGGATTGATAGCTCCTGCTTCGTGGTCGTTAAAAAGAACGAATATTCCAGTAGTCGCGCACGATCAAAATTCTATCAATGATCTTTACAAGTTAAAAATCACGGATCTGACAGAAGGCGTTATTGACTTGGATGCTTCACGGTCTATGAAAGGTGCCAGCCGGATTTATTATCAGAATTTATTAATGGACATGTACGACTATCAGGATGACGAGAAAAAAAGAATGGAGAAAAAAGCAACCACGTCTAAGGTGGATAAAAACCTTATCAAGCTACGAGAAGATTACAACTCAAATCGTGAAACTAATCGCAACAAATCACTCAAAGCAATCTTCGAAGAAAATTTTGATGGCCTCACTGTAGAAAGTGCTAACGATTTCAAAATGGTACAAGCCGGGAGGTTTGATGACCAGCCTGAATTTAAATACAATTGTAAAGCGACCCTGAAAGGAGGCTTAAAAAGGGTTGGACAAAACTACTTATTAGATATCGGGAAATTCATTGAGGGGCAGATCAGTATTACCAATGAAGAAAGGGTAAGAAACTACAATGTTTATATGTCATACGCCAACTCCTATTCAAACACCATTGAACTGGAATTGCCTCCAGGATATACCGTTCAGGGAATTGACAAGTTAACATCAACGATTGAAAATGAAACAGGCGGTTTCAAGAGCCAGGCTCGCGTTGAAAACAACAAGCTGATTATTGAAACATTTAAATTCTATAAATCGAACTACCAGAAAAAAGAAGATTGGGAGAAAATGACTGCATTCCTCGATGCCGCATACGAGTTCAACCAAAAGCAGGTTTTGCTGGAGAAAAATAAATAAACAATACGTACTAAAAAGAAGCAACCCCGCCAAACCAGCGGGGTTGTTTGTTTTATTAGTTCAGCAATAGCCAGCCGGAAGCGACCAGATCAATTGTAAAATTCTATTGCAGAACAATTGAAGTTCCGCAATAGAATTAACAAAAAGTAATTACCAAATTTTCACACGTTGTTCAGGCGCCAGGTACAATGAATCGCCAGGCTTAATACCAAAGGCCTCGTAAAACTCGGGGATATTGCGCACTACACCATTAACCCTGAATAATCCGGGGGAATGTGGATCCGTGTTGACCTGCATGCGCAACGATTCCTCTCTTGCTTTTCCTAACCACGCCTGAGCATATCCCAAAAAGACACGTTGCGTACCGGTGAACCCATCAATTACGGGAGCTTCCTTTCCATTCAAACTCATTTTGTAAGCCTTCAACGCAATACCCAATCCGCCCAGATCTCCAATGTTTTCTCCCAAGGTAAATTCTCCGTTTACATTTAGATCGTCAAACACTTTAAACTCGTTGTATTGCGCCACCAGCGCTGCTGTTCTTTTTTTAAACTCTTCTCTATCCTGCTCGGTCCACCAATTTTTCAATTCACCATCACCATTAAACGTGCTGCCCTGATCATCAAAACCATGACCAATTTCATGACCAATGATTGCCCCAATGGCACCATAGTTTACAGCATCATCTGCCTTGAGATTGAAAAATGGAGGTTGCAGGATGGCCGCAGGAAATACAATTTCATTTAATGCCGGACTGTAATACGCATTCACTGTTTGAGGTGTCATGCCCCACTCTGTCTTATCGATTGGATTTCCAATTTTCTTAATCTCCCGAGTGTGTTCTACCAGTTTGGATTGACGCACATTTCCAACCAGGTCATCCTTCTTTATGGTAAGTGCCGAGTAATCCCTCCACTTATCGGGATAGCCAATTTTAGGTGTGAATTTTGCCAGTTTATCCAGGGCTTGCATTTTTGTTTCTGTTCCCATCCAGTCCAGTTCATTAATGCTCTCCTTGTAAGCACCAATCAGGTTGCCAACCAGTTGTGTCATTTTCTCCTTTGCTTCTGCCGGAAAATGCTTACTCACATAGACTTTACCTACCACTTCGCCAAGATTTTCATTAACAAGGTTCACGCCTCTGCGCCACTGCGGAAACTGTTCCTTGGCTCCTGTTAATGTGCCTCGGTAGAACTTAAAATTTTGTTCATCCATGGCAGAATTCAGGAGGCTTGCATTCGCATTAATAACATTCCACTTGAGATAAGTTTTCCAGGTATCCAGTTTTGTACTTCCCATCAACTCATTCAAGCCAAACGTAAAGGAAGGTTGAGTGATTACAATACGATCAAGTTTCTCAACGCCTGCTCCGCTCAGAAATAACGTCCAGTCAAAATTTGTCATGACGTTGTCAATAGAATCAACCGGAAGCATGTTGTACATTTTAGTCATATCCCTGGTTTCTTCCTTTTTGATATGCTTCGTAGCGATAGCAGTTTCCAACGCCATGATTTCCTTAGCACTTTGTGCACCGTTCTTTAATCCGGCCAGCTCCATCATCTTGGCAACGTGATCAACATACGCTGTGCGAATGGCAGAGAACTTTTCATCTTTACTTAAATAATATTCACGGTCAGGAAGGCCCAATCCACCCTGATAGTTATACAGCGCATATTCGGTAGGCTTCTTCAAATCTGCATACACAAATAAATTAACAGGTGTTCCGTATCCGTAAATCGCGGCATACCCAAAATACTCTGATAGCTGGTTGACGTTCGTAATGGCATCGATCCTTTGAAATTCTGTAGCGAGAGGAGCACTTCCCAATTCATCACGCTTTTTCATATCCATATAGGAAGCATACAAGTCACCCACTTTCTGCTCATCCGTTCCAACTTCCTTATTGGCAGCAGCTGATTCTTCAATAATTTTCTTTACATCATCTTGCGATTTTTCATGCACCATATATCCCACGCCATAGCTTGCTTTATCTGCAGGGATTTCCGTGTTTTTAATCCAGACACCATTCACATACATCTGAAAATTATCACCTGGGTTCACCGTGGTGTCCATGTTTTCCAACAATAAACCGGAGGAGAGAGCTGCAGAGTTTTCCTTATTTTCTTTGGTACATGAAACAATCATGCACGTGATGCTTACAACCAATACACTTTTAAAAAGAAGATTTTTCATAGTATTCTGTTAGAGTTTTTGAAGATGGGGTCAAATATAAGGAATGAGGATAAAAGCCGTTCATACATATTAGTTTACATCTTTTCCCTCCTCCAGTTTCTTAATCATGATTTCTATATTGGCCTTGTTGCGCTCGTCCGGGGCTTGCACTAAAGCAGCCTTTGCGTAAGGCAGCGCTTTTTTATACTCACCCAGGGCGGAGTATCCGCGTGTCATGCCGACATTGGTAGTAAACTGATTTGGGTTTTTATCGTAGTTGAGTTTAAATACCTTAAACGCTTCCTTCGATTCTTTTTGACTCTGCAACTGCCGGCCGTAAAAATGTACGTCCAGCATGGCACCCATGGGCAAGGCTTCATCCATCACTCTTTTGGCTTCCTCGGTCCGTCCCATTTTTGTCAGCACAGCGGCCTTCGTGCTTAGTGTCCGGAAATTCTTTTCGCCCATAATCCTGAAATAAATGGCGCGATCCATCCAGGCCAGTGCCTGCTCCAGCTCAATGTTGTTGGCGATGCAATAGTTTGCCGCCTGAATGTAATCGTAATACGGTCGGGTAGTTCTGAAATCATTTTTGAAAGCCGCTATTTGCAATGCCTTGGTGTCAGCTTCTACTTTAAACCCGATCATTCGTTTCTCCCACGACATAGCAATCGTAACACCATTTTCTGTTTGATTGATGAATTCATATTTGAGCCACTCCTCACTGGCGTTCAGGGTTTGGTTTTTTACCGTCACGCGTAACGCATCCTCATTCGCATCATAATAAAAACTGCCCCACGAGTTATTCACTTTTGAAAAAATTAACGTGCTCTCCTCCTCCCCCAATGCAATAAAGAAACCGTAGCTGCCGGCCGGCAGATCCTTTCCTTCAATTTTCACCGGATGAGAAAATGAAATGGTGGTGTTCTCATTGGCACCCGCTCGCCAGGGGGCAGCCGTACTCGTACCGTGGCCCTGATCAGCAAAGCCATAATGTGCAACGGGCGTGTTCCAGATTTTTCCTTCACGGCCCTTCACTCCCGGCCGGCTGTAGTTCAAGGCAATTTTAACAATACCAATTTGCTCAGACACAGAAGCCTTTCTGTTTCCACCGTCCGGCTCGGAGGTAAGTGGCATGATTTGCCCGAAAGAATAAGAAGTAATCAGTGCAAAGAATACGATCCGTAAAATTCGTTTCATGGTGGTGGGTTTTTGAGTTGATGAAATAAACGCAATTCACCTCAAAAAGGCCGGCCGTTGGTTTACCGGAACACCCGTTTATAAAAATACCCCATGCAACGGGAGGGTTGATGAGATCTAAGTGATACAAGAAGATTTCTACCAATCTAGCAATGGTTATTCTGACCGTAAACACTGTACAGGGTTAACATTCGCAGCCCGGATTGCTTGTGACGCTACCGTTAGCCACGCAATCAGCATCGCTATCACACCAGCTGTTACAAAATACCAGGGCGTTAACTCAATATGAAACGCAAAGCGTTGCAGCCATTCGTTCAGTAGCCAATAGCTAACGGGCAACCCCAGGGCAATAGAGAGTAATACCATGCGGGTGAAATCCCCCGACAGCAACAATACAATGTTCGAGGAAGAGGAGCCCAGTGCTTTTCGAATTCCTATTTCTTTCAGTCTGCGCTCTGCGGTAAACGCTGCCAAACCAAAAAGCCCGAGACAGGAAATGAGTATGGCAAAAGCTGCGAAGTATCCCGATAAAGAAGCTACGCGTTGTTCTGCAGAATATTGCCTCGCATAGTCAACATCCTGAAAGGTATATTCAAATGTAAATCCGGGGTTAAAGGTTGAATAAAGGTTACCCAATGATTTTAATGTCTCTTGCTCTTTTCCTCCCTCCAGTCGGATCATCACATTCCAGGTGTTCTTGGGGTTCAACACAAAAAACAACGGATTGACTACTTCATGAAGGGACTGAAAATGAAAATCTTTCACTACGCCAATGATCTCCAGGTTATACTGATCCCATAGTTTAATCACTTTACCCACGGGCTCCTTCAGGCCCATAACCCGGATAGCGGCCTCATTAAAAATAATAGCCGAAGTATCCGTGCCGTGATCTCGTGAAAAGGACCGACCTTCCACAAACTCGACACCCAGCGTTTCAATCATATCGTAGTTTACCCTGATGTTCTCAAATAATATCAGGTCATCCGGATTTTTTCCGTCCCACTCCAAACCACTGGTATTGTTGTTACGCCCTAGTAAACTGTGTCCCATGCTGGAAGCATCGACTACGCCCGGAACCCCTTTTACTTCATTGAGAAAGGTTTCAAGGGAGGCTTCTACTTTTCCCTCGATTGGAATGCGAATGAGGTTATCCTTTTTATAGCCCAGGTTTTTTGTTTGAACAAACTCAATCTGTTTATATATCACCAATACCGATACAATAAGAATCACCGATAGAAAGAATTGAAACACCACGAGTCCTTTACGCGCCCAAAGTTCGCCCCATGATCCTTTAAGTTCACCCTTGAGTACCGTGGCGGGTTTAAACCCGGAAAGAAAAATGGCAGGATAACTTCCTGCAAGCAATCCGGTAAAAATCGTAATCCCCAAAAGCCACACGAGCAATTCTGAATCAAAGAGTGTGAAAACAATATGCTTATCTGTTAACAAGTTGAAGGCCGGAAGCAGTAGATATACTACCGTAACGGCAACCAGTAATGATAGTGTTGCGGTGACCATGGATTCACTGATGTATTGAATGACCAGTGACTGGCGCTGCGCACCGATTGATTTCTTTATGCCTACCTCTTTTGCCTTTCTCGAAGCCCTTGCGGTGGAGAGATTCATGAAGTTGATGCAGGCAATCAATAAAATAAATACGGCTATGATAGAGAACAATTTAACATATTCAATTCGTCCACCGGCCGGTTTCCCGTTTTCATACCTACCATACAGATACCGCTCCGAGAAGGGCTTTAAAAACAAAGTCACATTCGATTGTTCATTCCGGTTCTTGACAAAATCCTTAATCTTCGTGCTCACATCCTCCGCCACACTTCCCTCTTGCAAGATCACATAGGTTGGCGGGCCGTTGTTTCCCCAACTGAGCACCCATTCATTATCGTCTTTAAACGTTTCAAAAGACAATACAAAATCAAATTGCTGTGAAGACGTTGGCACTTTTTTAAACACACCGGTAACCTGAAACGACTTCTCGTGCTGCAACTCCACCGTTTTGCCAATGGCATCTTCCGCTGTGGAAAACAATTTTATGGCAAGCTCATGGGAGATGACAATAGAGGTTTTGTCGGTTAGCACCTTTTCAGGATTGCCTTGTACAAGCGGGAACGAAAATATATTGAAGAAATCGGCACCCACATAAAATCCATCGGCCTTTACATTATGTTCTTTGACAGAAAGAGTAAAAGAATTAACCCAGGTAGTGGTGGCTGCATATTCTATTTCAGGCACCTCTTCTTTTAAGGTTTCAGCCAAAACTCCGGGTGTAGAGGTGGTGGTCATGATTTCATCGGCATACTGCTGATGTTCCATTACCTGAAAAAGCCGGCTGTCTTTATCATGGAATTTATCCATTTTTATTTCATCGCGCACCCACAAATAAATGAGTAACGTACAGGCTAACCCTGTTGAGAGTCCGAAAAGGTTTATGAGAAAAAATCCCTTCGCGCGCAAAAAATTGCGGTAAATGAGAATGATGTTATGTTGAAGCATGGCCGGCAGGTTACATTGTGTCAAAGACTGCAGCGCAAACAAAAAGTTGCACCACGTATTCAGGTACTGCTCCTTTCTTTGGGGGTTACAGAGGAGATAAAATTATTTTATGAAGCAGAGCGCCCGGTAATAGCCTCATTCATAAAATTCCTGCAGGGAACCAAAATATGCAGTATCCCAGCCTTCCACAATATCATTATACTCCTGATCAGGAATATTGGTGTGGCGTAGTTCAACTGAAGTGCCTTTTGGATCGGGATGAAGCTTGATAGTTACAATGGACTGTTCAGGCTGATCACCGAAGTACCACTCCTGCACAATTTTTTTATTGGTTTCAAACTCCAGGTTTTTTCCAACGATGCTTCCATCCCACAACGAAAATTCTGTTCTGGGCTCTGGAGTCATTTCGGCTTTATCACCCGACCATAGTTGAATGGTGGGCGCAAACGTGAGGGCAAGATAAACCACTTCCGGAGTAGCGGGGATGATATAGTATTTTTTAAAATCTTTCATTGGCTACTGAAACTGGACAATGGTTGCCTTTTCCTTATTGAACTCGTAATAAATTCCAAGCAAACCATCTCTAAACTCAATATAATTTTTCATAGTAACCTTGGCCTTCCTCTCACCAATAGCAATTTCATAAGCGTCCAACTTACTTCTATTAGTATTTGGGGAGTCATTAAAACTAAATTTATTTGTATCAGAATTCCATGAATAGTAAAAATATCGACTTACCCCCGGGCCATCATTCATTTGTTTAATTGCAGTTCCAACTGTCATGACAAGAAGTCCGGCCAATGAGGCCATTCCAGCAGGACCCTGCATACCCTTATCATTAAAATACAATCCCCATTGAATGAGATAGCCAGATGAGTCTTTCAAAACAACTAAGGACGGACTGCTTAATCCGGCAGTTCGTATCATTATATCTATTGTTTCATTCTTCGAAATCCTATTTTCACGACCATATCTAAAATAAGTATTAAAAGTCGCCTGGCCCTTCAAAATTTCTTCACGACCCTGTAATTCTTTTGAATCCAAATCGTAGACAGATAATGTAAATTTGGTCTTTGAAATGACCGAACGAAACAACTTATTATCCAATATATAGGATCGAAAATCATCTCGTGACTCTTCGGGAATAACTATTACTTCATTGGATTCAGGTTCGTGGTTTAAAAGATATACCTGAGTTTGTACAGCCCGCTTAGTATTACCTGAAATAGCTGGTTCATCAATTGTAATATAAACTTTGGCGTACCAGTATACTTTTACTTTTGACCAGCCCTTAAACGTGTTTAACTCTGAGTGTTCAGTAAATAATTCAACATCTGATTGCTTCTTTACATACTTTGAAAATTGCTCCGGAAGAGAATATTTCCTCTCACTTATGACTTTTAGTCCATGTATTTCAAGAATGGTAAACTGGTTAACCTCTTCATCAAAAAACAGGAGGGAAAGGTTATTTGCTAGCTTACTTCCAATAAGCATCCCTGCAACGGGTATCTCAATTACTGACTCTTTTCGTGAACTGAATTCTGGCTTTTCAACCATTGCTTTCAAAAGCAATTTTTCCTTCTTCCCAGAAAAGAAGTAGTAGTAAACTTCATCATCAAATTTCTGGATAGCAAATACATCAACCATTAAATTATCATTTCTAAAAGTTCCATCGCTTCTTAACCACCGGGTACGCTTGTATCGATTCCCGCTTTGTGGTATCTCAACAAAAGAGATTAAAACGCTATCATTATAGGCTACGGCCGTAAAGTCGGCTAGATTATTCCCTGTTGAAATTTGACCTAGAATTTTTTGCCCAAACAGATCACTTGAAAACACTATCAAGCATAAGTAAAGAAAAAATTTAAACGGTATTCTCATACACGAGGTAAATTGACTTTCCCTTGTTTTGAAACTCAATGACTTAAGGGATTTCGTACACACACGTTAAGATACTGATTGCTGACAAATGGCCGCAAAGAGTAATTGTCCTTAAAAAGATTGGGTAGAAAGGCACTAGAATACTATTCCGCTACCGGTTCTGCAACAGCAGGTACTCGCTTGGTAACGTGAAATCCAAAGTGCTTATCCATGCTTAATTCGTACACTGCTTCGCGCATCAGCTCAGAAGCTTTTTGCGACTGCTGCAATACCTGAAGCAGGTCACGAGCAACGGTTGAGCCTTTGATATTGTTGAGCGCCTTCCCCTGCGAGGCCTCCAGTACAAACGAATAGGTTTTCTCCCGAATACCTACCGCCTTGAATTCATGTGCAAACAGCTTGTAATGTTGCGGGTCATTTCCGGCATCTACCATCAATTTTAAAATTACCGGACGGTACTTGTTCCAAAGGGAGGTATAGGGGCTAAATTCGGAATACATAGGCGTGTTATTTAATATTAGCGATCAACTTCAGCAGAAAATCCACATTTACGATAAATGGATTTGCAAGGTACAGCTTTTCCTGCCTTTATTCTCCTTCTATGGAAAGTATAGTTTGAGTGCTATAAAACGTTATTTAACTGCTCTTTAATCTTTTCAAGCTCTTCTTTCATGGCCACTACAAACTTCTGAATTTCAGCATCATTAGCCTTAGAGCCTATGGTGTTAATTTCTCTGCCAATTTCCTGCGAAATAAATCCCAACTTCTTACCATTCGATTGGGGCTCTTTTAGGATTTGCAAGAAATAATCCAGGTGGGTTTTAAGACGCACACGCTCCTCATGAATGTCGAGTTTTTCGATGTAAAAAATAATTTCTTGCTCTAATCGGTTGGTGTCATATCCCTCTTCGCCCAAAAAGGCCACCACGTTACCCTTCAATTTTTCCCGTATTCGCTGAACGCGCTTCGGATCAAGAATTTCTACCTGCTTTAAATTCTCTCCTATGGTTTTACAGTATTCACTCAGCTTGGATTCCAGCGTTTTTCCTTCAGCCTTTCTGAAGTCATCGCAATGGGTTAACGCTTGAAGAATAAGGCCTTTTACAATTTCCCAGTTTTCTTCACCCGTTTCACTTTCCAATTTATTTTGGATGACATCAGGAGAATTTAAGGCCAGCTCAAAAAGGTTTTCATACTGACCCATCACCTTGTCGGACAATTTTTTTAGTTGTTGGTAGTAGGTCAGGAAAAGAGTCTCGTTGTACGTTTGCTTTACCTCTTGCTGCCCGTAACGCTGGTATTCTATGGCGATGGATATTTTCCCACGCTCCAATTTTTCGCTGATCAAATTCCGGACTTCAACCTCCTTCTCTGAAAATGCTTTTGGAAGGCGCAATCCTAAATCCAAAAACTTAGAGTTGAGGCTTTTTACTTCCACATTAATTTGCAATTGACCATTGTCGTGTTGGGCCTGGCCAAAGCCAGTCATGGATTTAATCATATTCAGGATTTACAAATGGAAAATTACGACTCTTTTTAGAAATCAAAGCCGAAGGTAAACATCCAGGCCGGGCTTCCTACTTCATAATTCTTAACCGGCCAGGCCACATCAATTTTCAAATAGTATCCCAGCATGACACTTCGCATCCCAAGTCCATAACTATAAAGCCATGGATTAAGGTAATTCTTAACGTCAATCTGGAAGGGCCCGCTTTTAATGCGATCAAAACTCACACTCGTTTCTCCATTGAAGGGTGGCTTACCCGACCAGCTTGTACCGATATCATAAAACGCGATGAGTTGCAGGTGGCGGAAGAAATTTGAAGAGATGGGTGCATTGGTCAGCGCCTGAACAATAGGCAGACGAAACTCAGCATTCAATAACAACACATTATTTCCAAACAACGTGGCATAATCAAAACCACGCAAGTTTGTGGCATACTCAACAAATAAAATATCCTGATTTTCAGTGGGTACACCCAACGGGTTGTTTTCCCCCGTTGCCGTGGAGCCACTATACCGTGTATCATTCAGAATCCAATTGTCCATGCCACCTAATAAATATTGCTTCGGTGAGTTTCCAAAGAACGATCCCGCAAAACCACGAACGGCAAAAGTTATTTCCTGATAAATTTTTTGATAGTGCCGTATGTCAGCAGAGACCTGGCTAAAACTATTGTTGGCATCATTTAACCCCTGATAGTGAACATAGGAAATCTTACCACGTGTACCTTCAATGATATTCATCCCTACATTAACTGAATTGTCGTACACCAGTTCGGACTTTACACCGGCATAAAAATTATTGACGGGTTCGGCCGTGGGTGGCACCACTGGATACACATTGGCTTGTCCCTTATCAGCTGATCGCGCAAATGCACCAAAGGGTTTTAGGCTAATGCGCGCGCGATCGTTTAGTGGTAACGAAGCCCCTACCTCAATTTTGTTTAATGAGTATTTAAAGGCTGTACTGTTGGTAAATGGCTCCCAATAAATACCCTTTCGATCAAATCGAATACTGTAATCAATAAGATGCGGCAGATATTGTGCCTCACCATAAAAATCCCCATTGCGTAAATCTATTGAAGTCATAAGTCCGGCAATGAACCGGTAATTCTCCAACATGTCATTCATCTGGCGTTCAAGAGCGATACCAAAACCACGCATGGGATCAATGACAGCCGCAGTAACCAGGTTATCGGCACTAAAGCGCGACTCATAAGGGAATGGCCCCTGGGTTTTGCTTTTATCCCTGGCCTTAACATATCGATTCAAAAAAGATTCGCTGGGCTGGGTTCTTGTTACCGCTTCATCTTCAAAAACATAATTGTCGGTGTTAATCACCTCTACGGGTTTAGTCTTCACCGTATCTTGTTTTACAGCCGAAGAGTCAGGAATAACAAGATCTGTTGAATCTGACTGGAGCCGGATGGTGTCTGGTTGAATGTTCTTCGTTGAATCTGTTTCCTGCTGAGCATTTTTTAACCTGGCATTGATCAGATCGCGGATGCTCATGTTCTTATTTTCCTCTTGCTTTCGTCTTTCCCGAATCACCCGAGCCTGTTGTAATTCTTTTCTGCGCGTGGCCGGTGTAAATACCTGCCTGTTCAAATTGAAATTTTTATTCAAATAAATTTCATCCCGCATTCTTCTATTGCTTACCATGGCGAAAGTTCCGCTTTCAATATTAAAATCATATTCCTTAATACTGGTGGAGAAGTTCGTGACTTGTGTGTAAATACCCGATGAGCGATCATACTTAAATAGATTGATTATACCCCGTTGATCACTCAGGTAGTAAAAAACATTATTATTAAGCGCAATGGGCGAATAATCCTTACTGAGCGTATTGGTGACGCGCTGTAACATGGTTTTGGTTGTATCAAGATCAAATACAAACAGATTGTGATTATCGGTTAAGTCACCTAATGAGGGATTATTTTTTGCACTGAGTGAATCGGAAGTTCGATTTGACGTAAACACAATTTTGTTGGTGTTCGGAATGAACGAAGGGTCAAGGTCATCGTAAAGGTCATTGGTTAATCTTCGAATCCGATCTCTGCGTGAACTGATGAGGTATAAATCGTTTTTACCTTCATAGTCCGCACTGAGCACGGCCAGTCTTCCGTTCGCTGAAAAACTAATGCTGCGCACATTGTTAAACTTATCAAGCTCGCGTGGCAGTTTGGTTTTGGTACTTAAATCATAAAGCCAAAAAGTATAATTTCCTTTACGCACGGCAATTACACCCAGTGTATTGGCGTCTGACCATCCCAGAATAGGTAAACGATAGTCCACTTCCTGACTAACCACTTTACTTCCCTGCGTTAAAATAGTTGTCTCTTTACCCGTCTCAATCGAACGAACCTTTACGATGTACCTTCCACGGTCATTCTCGGCATACGCTAAGTAACGCCCATCCGGACTAACCTTAATCGTAGTATATTCCGTGGTGGCGTTATGGCGCAACCGTATCCTCGTAGAATCTCCGGGGCCAACATACGTTTTACTCACCTGCTCTTGCATTTGCGTATAATACTTTTGCCACTCCACAATTAATTGTTTGTAGCTAAGACCGAGTGTAATGAGTATACTCTTTTCCTCATTACGGGTGATGCGTGTGTAGTTGAGAATATTGGATATACTGCTCTTGCCATATTTCTCTGCAACAAAATTCCAAAATGACTGTCCCACCAGCGCAGCTTCTTCACCGGCAAATTTTGACAAGTTGTTTACCCGCTTTGTCCGTATTATTTCCCGAATGTAGTCGTCCATTTCGGCTGTCCAGCCGCGGGCGATGTATTGTGATGCACCGCTAACAAACCACTCCGTTAAATTCAGTAGTAAAGCACTTTGAAAAATTTCCTTCAGGTTGCCACCATACATCATTTCATTCACCATGAGGTTGGAAACCTTATACAGCAACTCCTCTTTAAATTCCTGAGCAGTGCCTAAGTGTGACACTTCGATATAGGGTTTTACGAATTCAATTTCGCCATTCAGCGTATACTCAGTACGGTTGAGGCCAACATTACTCTGACGCTGATCGGCCAACGAGTTATAGAGAAATACTCTGGTTTTAAAATAAGGCGCATACCCTAACAAATCAGTTATCCGGTCAAACTCAGATTCCAGATACGTTAAGGCTTCCGTAGCAACGGCTCTGCGTCCATCATAATAGTAGACGTCAAAGTTTTCACCACTTAAGTAATACCAATCGAATGAACGGTATTGGATCCTGTTTTTACCAAATACTTCACTTGACCGTTGTGCAATACCGCTGGAAATTGCGGTCGTAAAAAGGATCCAGCCCAGTACTAAAATTCTCACAATTACTCTCATCTCAGCAGATTTCCACCATAATTATAGTGTTTATAACGCTGAATATCCACCTCTTTGTTTATAGGTGTCCCCTTTTCAAGCCACTCAGCCAAAACACGCGAAAAATAGGGCGCCAAGCTTACTCCTTTGGTGCCCAATCCATTAAAAATAACAACAGATTGATGATCTGGGTGAGATCCCAGAATAGGTCTTCGGTCTAATGTGCTGGGTCGCATCCCCCATGATTGGTTAATAATGGTGTATGGAAAACTTATCAACTCCTCAAGCTTTTCAGTCAACTCCTCCAATCCTTGCTGGGTAATGGTTCGAGTGCTATCCTGAAACTGATACGTGGCGCCCACTCTCCAAATGCCCGGTACGACATACACTCCGCGGTTGTAAATAGTAGAAACTTGTTGGGTTGTTTTAATGGTTAACGTCTCCCCTTTCAGCGGACGAATTGGTAACCATGAAAATAATTTCCCGGAAAGCGCCTGTTCTCCCTGGCAAAAAATAATTGTCTTCGCAGAGTTTCCACGATAGCGAACCAACTTAGCTTCAATAATTAAATCAGCTTCAACAAAACTATCTTCCAGTAATATGGCAGTCTTCTTTATATATTGACGAACTGCATTCACAAACTTAATTGTGTCCAGATAGCCACACTGCTTTAACATTAATCCACCAAATTCATTCCTTACAAATTGTTGATCAATAGGGGAAGTGTGGACAACATCGACATATTTTGAAAAACCTTCATCTGCACTTTTTCCCATCCACTCATTTTGCTCCTCAATCGAAACAAATGGCCTGTACAACGGCATAGGATAAAAAAAGCTTTCGGATGTTCTAACCTCGCTCGCGCTATAAAAATTATGAAGATATGGATAGAGCGTATCCGCCATCCATGTTTTAACCATGTTTCTTCCTGTAATCGGATTAAATAAACCTGCTGCTACCCGGGTAGCCGCGTGCTCCTCAATCTGATCTATGACTAGAATTTTTTTCTTTTGGTCCAGCAGTTGAATCGCAAGGCAAGAACCTGCTAGTCCCTGCCCTATAATGATATAATCGTACTCTGTTGTTGCTTTCAATGGATGAGCGTACTAGTTGAGCTTGCTCCTCTATAAACTTGACATTAAAATAACTGCCAACAAGCTCGCCTACATTAGTTAATTCACAAAAATCCAACTTATTTTTGAATTCTAAACCAACACGATGTTACAGGTAAGGAAATTCATATTTAATCCCTTCATGGAAAATACATTCGTGTTGTATGATGAGACAAAGGAATGTGCCATTATTGATCCCGGATGCGTGGAGAAGGATGAGGAGAATCAACTGGTGGAATTTATTGAAGGCGCTGGATTGGCCGTAAAAACGTTGATCAATACGCATTGCCACATTGACCATATACTGGGTAATGCATTTGTAAAAAGAAAATATAACGTACTCCTTTCCATTCATCCGCTGGAGGTTCCTGTCCTGAAGGCAGTGAAATCCTATGCATCCAATTATGGGTTTTTTCAGTATCAGGATTCTAGCCCCGATGCATTTTTGAATGAGGGTGATAGTGTCTCCATTGGGAACCAGGTGCTTCACGCATTATTTGTACCCGGTCATAGTCCTGGTCACATTGCACTTTATCATCCAGAAAGTAAAACGCTGATTGGTGGTGATGTGCTTTTTGAGAATAGTATCGGCCGAACAGATTTGCCTGGAGGAAATTTCGAAACCCTGATTGAAAGTATTCATCAAAAATTCTTTACGCTGCCAGACGATGTTACAGTATATTGCGGTCACGGAAGTGAAACGAGCATTGGTTTTGAAAAACGCACGAACCCGTTTTGTGCTGTTTCGCAATAGATAATTTTTATGACAAGACACATTCCAAATTTTTTAACCTGCTGCAATTTAGTATGCGGATGTTTGGGAGTTGTATTTGCATTAGAGGGGCGTTCCTTCCCCGCGGCATACTTCGTTTGGATAGCATGCGCATTTGATTTTTTAGATGGGTTTTCTGCACGCATTTTAAAAGTAAGCTCTCCCATAGGCAAAGAGTTGGATTCACTTGCAGATATGGTAAGTTTTGGATTGCTGCCTTCCATTGTGATCTACAAAATGTTAGTGGTGGCAGGCGCACCACCCTACCTACCATACCTGGCATTTTCTATTGCTGTTTTCTCAGCTATTCGATTAGCCATTTTTAATCTGGACGAAACACAAACAGATTCTTTCCGTGGTTTACCCACACCCGCTAATGCCTTATTGATTACGGCACTTCCACTGTTAACGGGTGTAGTGGCAAGTTACCTGACCAACTATTGGGTGCTTGGTGTTATCACCATTCTTTCATCGTATTTACTGGTCTCAGGAATTGAATTATTTGCGCTCAAGTTTAAGACCTTTTCCTGGCGGGAAAATAAAATCAGGTTTACCTTCCTTGCCCTGGCTGTATTACTGTTGATTGGGTTACAGATTGCAGCCATTCCCATAATCATACTATTATATGTGGCCGTATCGTTAGGGGTACGTGCAGTGGCAAAATAGCAGTATTTTTGAGGTCGCCTTTTTAATTGAGTTGGTGAAAAAAGCCTTAAACAAGTCCATTTACATACTTTTTGTGCTCTGCTGCACAGGGCTTGGCTTAGCTTTTACCCCCGCGTATAGTCAATCTTCTGTACTGCAATCAGGCGAATGGTTCAAGGTGGCCATTGAGAAAAACGGTGTTTACAAAATCGATTATAATCTTTTCAAAAAGATGGGGTTTAGTCCATCCCAGACTGATCCCAGGAAAATAAAAATTTTTGGAAATGTCGGAGGTATGTTACCCCAGGCAAACAGCACATCACGTCCCTATGATCTGATCGAGAATTCAATTTATGTTCAGGGAGAAGGTGATGGAGTCTTTAATTCCGGAGACTACATTCTTTTTTATGCGCAGGGGGCAGACCAATATTCTTTTGATGAAGGGAGTGGGGTTTTTTTGTATGAAAAAAATATCTACGCTGATAAAAATTATTATTTCATCACAGTAGGTGATGCAAACGGAAAAAGAATTGAAATCGCAACAAGCCCCGGAAACTCCTTTCCGGTAGTGAGTCAGTTTGAAAACTTCAGCTACCACGAACTTGATCAGCATTCTGAATTAAAATCTGGGAGGGAATGGTATGGTGAAAAATTTGATCTCACCACTGAGCTTACCCTTGAATTTGACCTTAGTAATGTTGTTGCGAATTCCAATGTTATTGTTGTGTCTGATGTAGTCACGATTAATGCCACTAAAGCCTCTGTAGGTGCTACCTCTTTTAACTTGGCTATAAACGGTAATCCGATTGGCCTGCATAGTATTCCAGCCATTCCTTACGATGAATACGGTAATAAAGGTCTTCACGCACTGAACACTTTTAGTATGAATGCATCCACCGTTTCCGCTCCCGGCAGAAGTAAACAGGAAATTAAATATCAATATAATAAAGGAACAGGAAAACCGATTGGATACCTGGATCACGTTCTACTGCAAGTAACACAACAACTTGCGGTAAATAATCAGCAAACCATTTTTAGATCAATAGTAAGTTTACAAAACCCTGTGTCAACATTTGAAATAGCAGAGTCAACAGCCCAAACAACCGTGTGGGATATTTCAAATCCTTATGAGCCGATTTTACAACCTTCAGATGTTGCTTCGGGAACGTTAGTGTTTTCGGCAGTAACCAGCACCTTAAAGGAGTTCATTGTTTTCTCTTCAGCTAAATCTCCCGAATTAATAGGAAAAGTAGCTAACCAAAACCTTCATGGACTAACCACACCGGAGCTAGTAATCGTTACCTATCCGGATTTTAAAACCGAAGCCTTGCGATTGGCGGCTCATCGCACTAGCGTAAGTGGTTTGTCGGTTGCGGTGGTAACTACCCAGGAAGTGTACCATGAGTTCTCGAGCGGGAGACAGGATATTTCTGCCATTCGCGATTTTACAAAATTACTTCACGACAAAAGCCCGGGCACATTAAAAGCACTCCTACTCTTTGGTAAAGGTTCCTACGATTATAAAAAAAGAGTGATCGACAATATCAATCTTGTTCCCATCTATGAGTCCAGAAACTCCCTTCATCCACTATTGACCTATTCATCAGATGATTATTTTACCTTTTTAGAAGACAGTGAAGGCAACTGGGGAGAAGGGCCCGCTGTAGGCCATACGATGGATATTGGAGTAGGCCGCATCCCCGTTAAAAATGTAAGTGAAGCTAAAAAGGTTGTTGATAAAATCATACGATACGATACAGATTCATCGGTGTTGGGGAAGTGGAGAAAAGAACTTGTCTTTGTGGCGGATGATGGGGATTCCAACCTTCATCAGAATGATGCCAATGATCTGGCAGCAGTAGTCGAGCAAAATCATGGCGAATTCAATGTTAAAAAAATTTACCTGGATAAAAATCCCCAAGTTTCAAAACCAAGTGGTGAGGTATCACCCGAGACTAATAAGCAAATAGAGGACTCCTTTTATCATGGAGCATTGGTGATCAATTATACAGGGCACGGAGGAGAGCGGCTTTGGGCACAGGAGAAAATCTTTGACGACCTCATGATCGAACGACTCGAAAATCAGCGACTTCCTCTTTTAGTAACCGCAACCTGTGAGTTCGGCCGGCAAGATGATCCTGTTTTCATCTCAGGCGCTGAGCTTTGCATGCTCAGAGAAAATGGCGGTGCCATAAGTCTGGTTACTACATCAAGGCCAGTAAATGCTGCCACCAATTATTTGTTGAATGAAGCCTTTTATGACGCATTCTTTCAAAAAGAGGACGATCAATATTTATCTCTTGGCGAAATTTTCCGGAGAACAAAAAACAATAGCATGAGCGGAGTTTCGAACAGAAACTTTTCATTGATCGGAGACCCTAGTCTTTATTTAGCTATGCCAAAGTATACTATTCGTGTATCTGAAATTACAACGAGCTCCGGGTCCGTAGTGTTAAAAGCACTTTCTACTGTAACGGTAAAGGGTGAGGTCGTAAATAGTATAAACTCCATTGTATCTCAATTTAATGGAGTGTTAGAAGCAACATTATTCGATAAAGAAACTTCATTTGTTACCCTTGGAAACGAAAATTCACCATTTCCTTATAAGCAATGGTACAATGCATTGTTCAGGGGAAAAGCTACTATTGAGAATGGCGAATTTGAGTTTCAGTTTGTAGTTCCAAAAAATATTGCCTACCAGGTAGAAATCGGGAAACTTAGTTTGTACGCATACGACACGTTGCTTGATGTTGAGGCAGCAGGCTTCTCACAAGACTTTGATATAGGATCAAGTGAACCAACCCCAAGTGTTGATACAACCCCTCCAACACTTCGGGTATTTATGGGTGACACAACATTCATCAATGGAGGAATAACCAACCCCAATACAACACTGGTCGCTCGCCTTTCCGATACAAATGGTATAAATATTTCGGGATATGGAGTGGGAAATAGCATTATTGGATTGCTTGACAATGGAGAAACTTTTATCCTAAATGATTTTTTTGAGGCTGATCTTGATAACTATACAAAAGGTACTATTTCATTTCCGCTAAGTAATCTCTCACCAGGTAAACATACCATCATTGTAAAAGCATGGGATACTCATAACAATCCGGTAGAAGCACAGGTTGATTTTGTCGTGACCGATGGAACAACAATTTCAATTGAATCTTTCGGAAATTACCCGAACCCTTTTGTAACCTCAACCACACTGTATTTTACACATAATCGATCGGGTGACGATTTGGAGGTAAGTCTTGTTTTGTTTGATAACATTGGTCACCTGTTGCAATCCTATGATTTCAGTGTACCCAATAGCAGCTACCAGGTTGATTTAATCGAATTGGATAGCACTACAGATTTACTTAAAAAACGACCGGGTGGGTTATACTTTGCCCGCTTAATGGTTCGTTCTTTAACGAATGGCTCTAAAAATGAGCAGGTTACAAAGCTTATTTTATCGAATTGATTATCTTTAAGCCCTTGAAAAAGACACAGATGAAGTTCCGCACCTTAGTCCTCGTGGCTACCTGTATTTCCATAAATTTTGCTGTTGCTCAGAATCCCATCACAGGTGCTGATTCAACTTTCAGACCCATTACAACTGCTGTCCCATTCTTAACGATAAGTCCGGATGCCCGGCATGCCGCGTTGGGTGATGCGGGTGTAGCAACTTCAGCGGATGCAAATGCTGCGTATTGGAATCCAGCTAAACTTGTTTATATCGATAAGGCCTATGGAGGTTCGGTTTCCTATACACCATGGCTTGGAAAAATTATCAATGATATGTGGATCTCCCAGCTCAGTGGGTTCTATAAAATTACGCGTGAGCAGGCGGTAGGCATTGGTTTCAAATATTTTGACTTAGGGGAAATTTTCTTTCGCGACCCTAATAATAATCCATTAGGAGATTTCAATCCCCGTGAGCTGGCATTAGATGTAACCTATTCACGTATGCTAACCGAGCAGCTGAGTGTTGGTTTAACAGGGCGTTATATCCATTCCAATCTTACCGGCTCGTTCTCAAACAATGGAGTTGATGCTCAACCGGGTAATAGCGTAGCAGCAGATATTGGGGTTTACTATACTACTCCTTTAAAAGGAGCGAAAACAAATACGCTCACCTTGGCAGCATCCATTTCAAACATTGGCGCAAAACTCACGTACTCTGATAATGACAATAAAGATTTTCTCCCAACAAATCTTAGGGTGGGGGGAGCGTTTACAACGGAACTGGATCCATACAACTCCTTTACTTTTGCTTTGGATTTTAACAAACTTTTGGTCCCCTCTCCTAATGAGGATCGGTCAATTCCAGATGACTCAATGTTGGGGGGTATGTTCGGATCATTCTCAGACGCTCCCGATGGATTTTCTGAAGAGATAAAAGAAATAATCATCAATACAGGTGTTGAGTATTGGTACAAACAAGTCTTTGCAGGCCGAATTGGGTACTTTTCAGAATCAAAACAAAAGGGAAATCGGAAGTACATGACCTTCGGAGTTGGGTTCAGAAAAGATAGGTTTGGTCTGGATATAGCGTATCTCGTTCCAACCAATGGACGAGAAAATCCGCTGGCAGAAACAATTCGATTTACGATGCTGTTTCAGATCGAATCATTAAAGGCCAAAGAAGAAACTGTTACAGATTAATTGATGCTGGACAGAAAAACGCCTCCTGCCTTTAAAAAAAGTAGCGCATTTACCCTAATTCAACCCGAAAAAGAAACGCTCTCCAATGGGATTACTATATCCTATGTAAATGGAGGAAGTCAGGAGGTTACTAAGATCGAATTCATTTTCAATGCAAGTAAGTGGTATGAGGGTCAATCCGGAGTCTCATATTTCACAGCTCACCTGCTTCAGAAAGGAACACCAACAAAAAATAGCTTTCAAATTTCTAGTGAATTGGATCAATATGGCGTTCATCTTGAAGTAAGTCCCGGGTATGATTTTACAAGTCTCTCGCTTTACGGATTGACCAAAAATATTGGCCGCTTATTAAAACTTAGTCGTGAAATTATTACACAACCCATCTTTCCGGATATAGAATTACAACAAGCTAAAGACATTTACATTCAGGGCCTGAAAATAAATCTTGAAAAAACAAGCTACTTGGCTTCTCGGTTACTCAGAGAAAATTTATTTGGAAAGGAACATCCCTACGGAAGAGACGCTGATGTAACGGATATTGAATTGATAAAAAGAACCGATCTGGCTAATTTTCATCATGACTACTTCAAAAATCTTGAGGTAATATGTTCAGGAAAAATCACAGACGAAGTAAAGAAAGAGCTACGGTCTATACTGACTGACTTTGAAATATCAACTGGCAGTAAAAAGGCAGCCCCAAAACTTAACCCCGGGCCTCCGGTAGAATTTGTTAAAAAAGAGAATACAGTTCAATCCTCAATTCGATTTGGTAAACGTAGCATTCCACGAACCCATTCAGATTACCCTGCGCTGCTCATGTTAAATCATATTTTTGGTGGTTTTTTTGGATCACGCCTGATGAAAAACATACGGGAAGAAAAAGGATTGACCTACGGCATTTATTCTTCTTTGGTTACACTGAAGCATGATGGTTATCTATCCATTGGAGCTGATGTAAATAATGAAAATCGTGGGATTGTAATAGAGGAGATAAAAAACGAATTGAAGAATCTCCAGGCTCAACCCATGGATAGCAATGAGTTAAAAATAGCCAGAAATCACTTTATTGGAAGTCTTCAGGCAGAAATTACAACTCCCTTTGCGCACGCTGATAAAATTAAGAATATCATTCTGTATAAACTTCCGGAAAATTTCTACCAGTCCTTGATCAATAAAATTGAATCCCTGAATAGTAGAGACCTGCTTGATACTGCACATAAGTATTTTGATGATACAGAATTCCACGTGGTGTCTGCGGGGTAAATTCTGAGTTCAGTTCCGTCAAAATATAAATAGCAATAAAAAAGCCTCGGGGTTTCCCACGAGGCTTTAATAAAAAATAGGCAACGACTTACTCTCCCGGATGTTATTCCAGTACCATCAGCGCAGGCGGGCTTAACTTCTCTGTTCGGAATGGGAAGAGGTGAACCCCACCGCTATAGTCACCTTAAGGTCT